>Ga0078972_1003276_pt1 | contig 49174 bp, 45 predicted proteins | sample YelNatPaOPGAMG01_FD_67568 | JGI IMG/M metagenome (GOLD analysis project Ga0078972, IMG submission 67568) | Hot spring thermophilic microbial communities from Obsidian Pool, Yellowstone National Park, USA - OP-RAMG-01 (SPADES assembly) (version 2) | ecosystem: Environmental > Aquatic > Thermal... | reverse complement strand
TTCGGCTCAGGGACAAAAGAGGGAGTGGTTGTGAAGGTATGCGAGAAAAGCGTCTGGCTCAGGGTGGATTTTCCCAGGCATCCAGGGAAGCTCATAAGGAGGAAATTGAGCGACCTCGAAAAGAGCCCGGCCCAACCCAAGGGCGCCAAGAGAATGAGGTTTTGGAAGAAGAGCGAGGAGTAGCATCCCCTGGGTTCTAAGTGGCGACCCCGAAAACCACCTCCAGCCAGAGTCCTTTACGACGGGGTTGTCTCACTGCTCATAGCTCTTCACATCTATGAAGGGCACCGCAGAGGCCGTGACCCTCGGTAACTGGCCATTCCATTTCTCGATGGCCTTCAGAGCCGCCTCTATCTGCCTCAGCTTGACCAGCTCAGGGGTCACGTTCTCCTTTTGAAGCTTGAGGGCTTCGGCCTCAGCTCTTGCCTGGGTAATCTTCTGTTCGGCCTCTATTTTGACCCTCTCCAAGTCTCTCTGGGCCTTGAGAGCGAGTTGCTCGGCTGCCTGTTTGGCCTCTATTGCCTGGGTGAACTGCTTGGAAAAGGAGAAGTTCACTATGGAGAAGTCGTCGATGATGATGTTGTAGGCTATGAGCCTCTCCTTGAGGAGACTCTTTATCTCGTGTCGGACCTTCTCCCTCTGGGTGATGAGCTCCACAGCGGTGTAGCGAGCGGTTATGGCCTTGACGACCTCCTGGACCGTGGGATCTATTATCCTCTCCTTATAGTCCTTGCCCAAGTTCTGGTACACCCAGTTGGCCTTGGATGGCGAGACATGATAATTGACGGCGATTGTGGAGTGGGCTTCCTGGAGATCCCTCGAGACTGACTCCGCGCCAGTTTGGGCCTTTTGGACCTTCACATCCATTCGAACTATCTTCTGCATTATGGGAACCCTTAGGTGGAGGCCTTCATCCAGGACCGTCTCCTGTACAGCACCGAAATTGAGCACGACCCCCCTCTCCCCTGCCCCTATGATCACGAAGGGGTTGAAAAGGAGAGCGACGATCAGGAGGACCATTATCCCCCCGACTATTTTCCCCAGCTTTTTCCCTGTGGTAGCGAGAGTTGCTAGTCTCTCGCCTCCCGTATCCACTACCTCTCCCCTTCCTTTGAGATCCCCTTGCCTTCTTTCTTCCGGAGTCATGGCCATCCCCCCTCCTTGTAAAACTCGAAAATCCTCTGGTAACATTCTTGCCCTGGCAGGCAAGACCATAGCCTTGCTCGCATCCCCTGTGGAGGTACGAGATTGGAGCACCCCCTGAGAAGATTCTTCGAGCCCAGAAGCGTTGCCGTGATAGGGGCATCGGCAACGCCCCACAAACCTGGCAATGATGTAGTGAAAAACATATTGGCCAACAAGTATACGGGAAAACTCTACCTGGTCAATCCCAAGGGAGAGGAGATACTCGGTATAAGGGCCCACAGGTCCGTGGCTGAGCTCCCAGATGGCATAGATCTCGCCATAGTGATTCTGCCAGCCCAATCCAACCCAGAGGCTGTGAGACAATGCGCTGCAAAAGGGATAAAGGCCATTGTGTTGGCTGCTGGCGGCTTTTCCGAAGTGGACGAAGCAGGCCGGGCATTGCAGGAAGAGCTCGTCAGGGCCATAAAGGAGACGGGAGTGAGGGTCATAGGACCCAACACATCGGGACACACCTCAACGCCCTTCAATTTCACCTCCAGCTTCTTTCCTCTGGGTCCCATACCCAAAGGCAGGGTCTCCTACGTGGCCCAGACAGGGAACTTCGCCACTCACACGATGCGCTACATCATAACAGGAGAGAATTTCGGAATAGCGCGCTTCGTGGGGTTGGGAAACAAGGTGGATGTGGACGAATGCGATGTCCTGGATTACTACATCCAGGATCCCGAAACCCATGCGGTCCTGGCATATCTTGAAAGCTTCAAGAGGCCCAGGCTCTTCCTCGAGCTTGCCCAAAGACTCACCCTGAAAAAGCCCTTCATACTCCTCAAAGGGGGCCTCACTCGAGAGGGGGCAGAGGCTGCTATAGCCCATACAGCGGCCCTTGCAAGCGACGAGAAACTCACTGAGGCCGCCTTGAGACAGTCTGGAGTTGTCCAGATAGAGGACTACAGACACTTGATCCTGGCTGCCAAGGCCCTCTCGTGGATGGATCCTCCATTGGGCAACAGGGTGAGCTTCATGGCTCCATCTGGGGCCATGCTGGTGATTCTCGCGGACCTTTGCAAGAGAAGATGGGGACTGGAGGTACCACAACTCCTCGACAAGACAAGAAGGAGACTTCAGGACATCAGTCCTTCGTACATTCGGATGCGAAATCCCGTGGACATTTGGCCAGCAGCTTACCTCCACGGGATAGAGAAGGCCTATAGGGAAGCCATGGAGGCTGTCCTCGAGGATCCAAATGTAGATGCAGTGGTGCCAATACTCATGCTCACGAGGCTCATAGGGATGCCTTCTCTCCAATTCATAGTGGAGCTTGCGAGGGCTCATCCCACAAAGCCAATTTACGTCACCTTCAGTGGCGACAAGGACTGCATGGAAGAGGCGAAGGCCTACCTGGAACCGAGGGGGATTCCCACCTTCTTCCAGATAGAGGAGCCATTCGAGGTCCTCTCTATTCTGTGGCGATGCACCAAGGCCATGAAACGAAGGAGGGGGGAAGATGGAGTGGGGGAGCTTGACTGAAGGGTAAGTCTATGGATATGGTAAGGTAAATTTCCATCCTCTTCGACGGAGGCAGAGGACAATGAGAAGTGTCAACATGGACTGTTACGCAGCGACCCCTGTGAGGGAGGAAGTTCTTCAGGCCATGCTCCCTTATTTCAGAGAGCATTTCGGCAACCCCTCCAGTATCCACCACCTCGGGGAGCAACCCCTCAAGGCCATAACAGAGGCCAGGGGCAAGGTTGCCCGCTTGATAGGGGCCAAACATCCCGAGGAAGTTTTCTTCACCTCCTGCGGCACTGAGGCCAACAACTGGGCCATAAAGGGGACTGTTTGGAAGAACAGGGACAGAGGCCAGCACGTTATCATATCATCGGTGGAACATTTCTCTGTTCTCTACGTGGCCAATACCCTGGAGCGGTGGGGTTTCGAGGTGACCAGGCTTCCAGTGGACAAGTATGGCCGAGTGGACCCCGACGACGTGAAGAAGGCAATCCGCAAGGACACCATCTTGGTGTCCATAATGCACAGCACACCAGAGGTGGGAACCCTTCAGCCCATCGAGGAGATAGCGAAGGTGGTCAAGGAGGCTGGGGTGATCTTCCACACGGACGCCGTTGGATCGGTGGGAAGGGTGCCAGTGGATGTGGAAAGACTGGGTGTGGACCTCCTCAGTTGTTCCGCTGACCAATTCTACGGGCCCAGGGGAGCCGGGGCCCTGTACATGCGCAGGGGCACCCCCACCCAGAGGCTTCTCGATGGGGGAGCCCAGGAGGACGGAAGAAGAGGTGGTACGGAGAACGTCCCAGCGATTGTGGGAATGGGGGTTGCGGCAGAGCTCGCCATGAAGGAGATGGATTTGAGGGCAGCAAAGGTCAGGGAGCTGGGAAGAAGGCTGAGGGAAGGACTGTCGGAGAGGATAGATCACCTCCATTGGAATGGCCACCCGACAGAGAGGCTTCCAGGGTTCGAGAGCGTGTCCGTGGAGTTCGTCGAGGGGGAGGCCATGCTCCTTTTCATGGATTCGGCGGGAATCGCTGTGGCAAGCGGGTCAGCTTGCACCTCGGTATCCCTCAAGGCCTCCCACGTGCTCACAGCTATGGGGGTGCCGCCAGATCTCGCCCAGGGTTCCCTTCTTTTCAGCATTGGGTACGAGGTCACGGAGGAAGACATAGACTACGTGTTGGAACAATTCCCTCCCATAGTGGAGAGGTTGAGGAAGATGTCTCCCCTTTACCGGGAGAGGAGGTGATGGAGTCCCAGGATCCCCTGATGTGGGGGAGATGGGGAACTTTGCCCGAGGATGAAACAGGGGCCTGGGGATCACTCTCAAGAGTCCCATGAAGGGTGCCTTGGGGAGCCTGGGAGAGTGAACCCTGGGTCATCTTTTTTGGATCGTGGGAGAGAGAATTTCCTTCATGGTGAGGTGGGCCAGTTCCTCTGGGACCATGCCCCACATCTCCTCCCATTCCCTCAAAGCCACATCAACGGGCGGCCTCTCTGTGGGATCCAACCTTATCATGGAGTCTATGAGCTCTGCTATGGGAATAAGGGGGCTGTATCTTGCGAGCTGGGGGGTCATTTTCGCGAGCTCGGGTCTTTTTTCCGTAGCGACCCTCCTTAGCTGCCTCCTCAGATCTTCCTTGGAGCGTGGGCGCTCAAGTTCCAGGGGAAGCCTCCCACTCATGAGCTGATAGAGAATCACCCCCACTGAATAGAGGTCAGACGCGTAGGAATTTTTTCCAATACTGGCCTCGGGGGCCATGTAGGCCATAGTGCCCACCACTTGCCTTGCGAAAAGGTCCCTGGGCATTCCCTCAGAAAGCCCAAGCGCAACTCCGAAATCTATAAGTTTGATGAGACTCACTCTGCCCGATTCGTCGACTAGATAGAGCACGTTTGCCGGCTTGAGATCCCGATGGATGACCCGCCTTTCTCTGAGATGAAGGAGGGCCCTCAGGAGCTGAACCCCTATTGTCCTCAAATCCCCTAAGCTCAATATCCCGTCTCGATCTCCGAGCTTTTGCTCGTCCCTCAATTGCCGTACCCTTTTGGTCAAGGCCCCCAGAGTTTCCGCTGGATGGTAGCCTATGGCCAGGAACTTTTTCCCCTCCTCCTCCACTATTCCGTAACACTCCACTATGTTCTCGTGCTCCTTTCCCTCCTCCTGCACATGGGAGTGAATCCTGGCCTCGTATTCGAGCTGCCTCACCTTCTCGCTGAGGGGCATCCTCGAACCTGGGGGGACCATGGCCTCTTTGAGTGCCACTATGTTTCCCTTGTAAATGCCTAGAAGGACCCTGCCCATGGCCCCGGACTGAATGTGGCCCAAGATATCGACCTTCTTGCCCCTCACCATATCAGGCTTGGAGAGGGCGGAGATGAGGAGCTTGAGGAGCTCCTCCAGTTCCTCCGAACTCTTGGAACCATAGCTCCTCCTCACTTCCTCCACGGCCTTTTCCTGGGCGGACTCCTGGTCGAAGTACTTGAGAACGAACTTCTCCGTCATCTTCACGCCCAGATGTTCAGGGCCCTTGGGGGGGATGTAGTCGCCGTGGGCCCTCTGGAATCTGTATTCGAGGTAGTAAGCCAGGAGGTTGAGGTTGGAGCTCCTGTATCTCTCGTAGAGCTCGAGCACCCTTCTATAGAGTTTGACCCCTAGCCTCTTCTCCGCCTCCTTGGCGAGCTTCATGGCCTCCCTCAACTGGCTAGGCCTGCAATAGAAACTCCTGAAAGGCACAATCGATGAGAAATCCATGAGGGTGATGGATGTTATATGTCGCGATACGTCCTCTAGCTCCATCTTCTTGCTCGCACTTGTCTCGAGCTCGCCGAGAAGGATCCCATTGAGGAAGTCCGGGAGGAAAGAGTCTCTCTCTTTCAACCGACCACAGATCTCCTCCACCGTGTAACCGTAACCGAAAAGGAGCCGAGCAACCTCCTCCATCTCCTTGAGGATCCTGTTCCTCAAGGGCCACTGAGTCACCCCCTGACCGCATCTTTCCCTTAGGAGCTGGGCCAGACAGTGGAGGGCATTTCTGAACACCTCTAGCTGCGCCCTCGTGGGGTATCGGTAGGAACCCTCGACAGGCGGCTCACTCTCCTTGGCAAACTGGACCCTCCATGGGATGAGGTCCACCTCTCCCGGAGTCCCGAACCTTCTCGTGTAATACCCGTTCCACATGTGAAGCTTCCTGTGGGCCTCTCTCAGAACCCTCGACCTCGCCTCGAGGTCCCTCTCTTTCAAAAGCCATGCAAGCCCCCAGAGAAAGTACGGCCTTTCGCCCTCTATGGCTGCGAGTTTTTCCACTGCCTGCAGGACCACATCCCTTCTCGGATGTCTGAGGGCGAAGAGGACCACTCGGCTCAGCGCCTCGAGATAAGGCAGACCTTCCCTTATCTCCTGGAGGAGATCGTTCACTTGCAGGATCAGGGGATTCACATGGGCCTTTACAGCCTTCTCCAGTGATTGGAAGGGATTGAGGAGCTTCGTGCCTATTCCGTGTTTCGCGCTATAGAGGACTGGGAATTCAGACAGGACTCTGAAAAGACGTTCCCTCACCTCCTTTTCCCTGGGTTCCCTGTTCACCCCTCTCACTCCACAACTACATTGGTCTGAGTCCTTATCACCCCTGAGACTGCCTGTATCTTTCGAATCACGAGCTCGCCCATGACCTGAAGGTCCGGGGCCTCCACAAGGGCTATGACGTCGTAGGGACCTGTCGCTGCATGGGCATAGGTTACCCCTGGTATCTGCCTTATCTCTCTGGCCACCTGGATTGCCTTACCCGCAGTGCATTCCACGAAGACAAAGGCGGATATTGCCATGTTTCACCCTCCCTTCTTCCCCTCTCGGGCCTCGCATTTTCCATCCCTGTCCTTCCATTCTCCCCTCTCCAAAAGCTCGCTCAGCTCTTCAGGCTTTATGCAAAGTCTCCTGAAGATCTTCTCCTCTATGCTCTTAGCCCTCTCCAGATAGCTTCCTATGAGCGCCCTCGCCTCGGGAGTCCGTCCGTAGCGGTCCTTCAAATCCTCGAATCTCTCTTCCAGGGAAACTATCTTGTCGTGCATCACCCTCTTGTCCGCGTAATTGACGAGTTCCTCCTCGGTCACCCTGATGAGACCCGGGACCTCTTCTGCCACAACGTGCTGTTCCACCACTGTGGCGATCCTCCCAAGCCCCATCTGCCTGAGGAGCCTCCCTGCCGCCTTGGCGTGGTTCTCGCCAGTGCGAAGCCCGTCCATTTTCATGATGTCGTGGAGCAAAGAGGCAGCCTCAATGAGCTCCAAGTCCAACTTCTCTCCCTTCTCGTTCAGCTTCTCTGCCAAGAAACGTGCCACTTTGTTCACGCACATGCTGTGGGCGATGATGTGCTGAGGAACGCCTCTTCTCTTGAGGATCTCCAGGCAGGCTCCCTTGGAAGGATATCTCTCCACCTAAAGCATCCTTTCCCGGAGTCGTTTGGGAGTCGGCCCCGAGCGCCTTGTCCCGAAATCCGTATTATATCCCCTTGCCCGGCACATACAAGTAAATCTCCAAATCTCTTGGAAAAGGCTCGGGCGGGAATTTCACCATGCGTTGACATCCAAGGGGGCTTGTGGGAGCATGCCTTGACCCCGTGAGGGCCGTTTCACTATTCTGGGTCATTGGAGAGGGGGAGAAGGGCTCTCCTGGAGGATTACTGGATAGGGGCGATCATCGCAGATGGCCCCTGAGGGAGGCAAGGGATATCAGTGGAAAGGGAATCGAGAAGGAATGCTGGCCCTGAAGGGGATCTTCTGTCGGAGCTCGAGGCGTGCAGGGATAGAAATCGGAGGCTCTCCCGTTGCATGGAAGTGGTCAGGCTAATCACCTCCTCTTTGGATCTGGAAGAGGTGCTGGAGAGAATAATGACCACATCCAGGGAGGTGATGGGGGCCGATGCCAGTAGCCTCATGCTCCTTGACGAATCCACTGGAGAACTTGTCTTCCAAGTGGCTCAGGGAAGTGTGGGGGAAAAACTCCGGGAGGGGTTCAGGCTTCCCTTGGGCCAAGGCATCGCGGGGACAGTTTGCCTCACAGGCGAGCCAATCCTCGTGGAGGACGCTTACAGTGATCCTCGATTTCACAGGGACTTCGACAAGCGCACGGGCTACAGGACAAAGTCTCTCCTCTGTGTTCCGTTGAAGATTCAAGACAGAATAATAGGTGTGGCCCAGGTAATAAATCGTCTGGACGGAAGGCCTTTCACCAAGGAGGACTTGGAGACATTCTCGGCCCTTTGCCAGCACGCTGCCATAGCCATCGAGAATGCCAGGATCCACAGGGAGCTATTGAGAAGGGAGCGTCTTCAGAGGGACCTGGAGCTCGCCTCGGCAGTGCAGCAGAGCTTTCTGCCCAGGGAAGTGCCAGCGATGGAGGGCTATACCCTTGCTGCCCACTACCAGGCAGCCCTCGAGGTGGGAGGGGACTTCTACGACTTCATTCCCCTCAGGGGGAACAAGTGGGGCATAGTGATTGGAGACGTTTCCGGAAAGGGGGTCTCCTCGGCTCTGTACATGGCCAAATTGACATCGGATTTCAGGATCAGGGCTGTCAGGGGAAGGAGTCCGGCCAGGACAATAGAGGAGATAAACCGGGAACTCTACGAGAAAGGAACCAGGGGAACCTTCGTGACCCTCCTCTACCTCGTTGTGAAGCCGCCCGAGGGGACCATTCGATTCGTCAATGCCGGCCACATTCCCCCGCTCATATGGGAGCCTGAGACCTCGAGTCTCTGGCCTGCCTCCACCAAGGGGGATCCACCCGCTGGCGTACTCCCGGGGCGCTCCTTCACAGCCCACAGCTTCGAGCTCAAGCAAGGACAGTGGCTCGTTCTCACTACAGACGGTCTCCTAGAAGCCAAGGGCCCAGCAGGGACCCCTTTCGGTTGGGAAGGTCTCAAGAGAGCCTTGGAGAAAGGACCCCAGGAAGCCTCAGCCATGGTCGCCAATGTGGTGGAGGCCTTGGAGGAATTCACGAGGGGCTCACCTCCCAGTGACGATGTCACTCTGGTTGTCATGGGAGTGGGCAGGCCATGAACCATGAACCGTGGAGAGGCCCAGTCCTCCTGGATATCCCGGCAGATCCCCATGTGCTTTTCTTGGTGAGGGCCGTTGTGGAGAGATTGGCAAAGAAGGCGGGATTGGAGGAAGACAGGATAAATCGCCTCGTACAAGCAGTCGACGAGGCTTGCACCAACATAATCCGCCATGGCTACGGAGGGCCAAGCCATGAGAGAATTTCCATGAGGCTTCTCTGGTCAGGGGAAACACTGGAGGTGCAGATCAGGGACTTCGCCCCCTTCCCGGACCCCGAAGCCTTGAGGCCGAGAGATCTCGGAGAGGTAAGACCAGGGGGCCTGGGACTTCATTTTATACTAGCTGGAGCAGATGAAGTAAAATACGAAGTCCCAGAGGATGGCCGGGGATGTCTCCTCAGGCTCATTGTGAGAAGCTCTCCGAGGGAGGTCCATGATGAGGATCAGGACGGAAGAGATAGCCCCTAGGATCCACGTTGTAGCTCCGGAGGGGGATGTGGATATGAGCACATCTCCCCTCCTGAGGGAGAGGCTCTCGGCCCTTCTCAAGGGTGAAACCCGAGGGGTAATAGTGGACCTCTCCCAAGTCTCGTACATGGACAGTTCCGGCATTGCGACCCTCGTCGAGGGATTGCAGCTCTCCCAGAGAAACGGCATCAAGTTCGCACTGGTGGGTCTCAATTCTGCGGTGAGGGCGGCTTTTGAGGTGGCTCACCTGATGGAGGTCTTTCAGGTGGCAGATGACGTCTCAACCTGCCTAGTGAGAATGGGACTCGAAAGATGAATGGAGAAGGCCTGGGATCTTCCAGAGTGATTCTCTTCTTGCAGCACTTGAGCAGCATATATCATCTCTTCTTGGAGACCATCTCCTGGGCAATGGTCAAACCCCTGAAGGGCAAACCCCTCAGGGTCCACGCCATATTCGTGCAGATGGAGGAGGTGGGGGTAAGGTCATTGCCCATTGTGTGCTTGGTCTCCTTCTTCATAGGAATCATCCTTGTTCTCCAGACAGCTTATCAACTGGAGAAATTCGGGGCAGTCAACTATGCTGCGAGCCTCTCCAGTGTGGCCTTGACCAGGGAACTCGGCCCCCTGCTCACAGCGATAGTGGTGGCAGGGAGGGTGAGCGCTGCTTTCACAGCAGAGCTAGGCACGATGATGGTTACCGAAGAGGTAATGGCCCTGGAGGTCATGGCCATAAATCCCATAGGATATCTCGTTGTGCCGAGGTTCGTGGCAATGGTCGTCATGCTCCCCTGTCTCACGGTGATAGCGGATCTTGTGGGAATGCTTGGAGGGTACTTCGTGGGGACTACAGCCGTGGGAATAAGGTCGTCCCTCTACATAGAGACCGCCATAGATGCCCTTCTCCTCAAGGACATACTCACGGGGCTCGTGAAAAGCGGAGTCTTTGCTGTGATCATAGCCATGGTCGGATGTTACATGGCCTTTGTCGTGAAAGGAGGGGCAGAAGGGGTCGGCCGGTGCACCATGATATCGGTTGTGACTTCTCTGATACTGATAATCCTGGCAGATTGCTTCTTCACCACCCTCTTCTATCTGTTTCTGTGAAAAGTCCTGGCGACCCTGGCGAGGTGGTGAGGAAAATGGATCAGGAGCCAATAATCAGAGTGGAAAACCTGGTGAAGAGCTTCGAGGGCAGGACGGTCTTGGATGGGATCAACCTGGAGATAGAGAGGGGGAAGGTCACTGCCATAATGGGTGGCAGCGGCTGCGGAAAAAGCACCCTTCTCAGACATCTCATAGGGGTTCTCAAGCCCGATTCAGGACACATCTGGGTCAAAGGCAGGGACATAACCAAGTTCACCGAGGAGGAGATGGAGGCTTACAGGAAGAGGTTTGGAATGCTCTTCCAGGGGGGAGCCCTCCTCAATTCCTTGAGCGTGAAGGACAATATCGCCCTTCCCCTCAGGGAGCACACGAGACTGGACGAGAAGATCATAGGGATGATAGTGAAGATGAAGCTGGAATTGGTGGGCTTGAGAGACTTCGAGCACCTGAAACCAGCCCAACTGAGCGGCGGGATGCAGAAGAGAGTCGCACTGGCTAGGGCTCTGGCCCTGGATCCAGAGATAGTCTTCTACGATGAGCCCACCTCGGGGCTGGATCCCGTTGTCAGCGGGGTAATAGATCAACTCATCTCTGACCTGAGCAGGAGGCTGGGGATCACATCCGTGGTTGTGACCCATGACACGAGGAGCGCCTTTCGAATAGCTGACAGGATCGTGGTCCTGTACAAGGGCAGGGTCGTGGCAGAGGGCTCTCCATCGGAGATTCAGGAATCCAAAGACCCCCTTGTGCAACAGTTCATAACAGGAAGCCCGGAAGGCCCAATACCTTTGAGGCAGTCGAGCAAGGACTACCTGGAAGATCTCCTGGACATGGAATGACGGGAGCCCTGGAAAAATCTTGGCAAAGAGAGGCCTCAAATGGAAGTTTTCAGATCCGAAATAAGGTCAGGAATCCTCATTCTGGTCTCGGCAGCGATTCTGGCCGTGGGGATATTCATGGTGAGCGATCTCAAAGATATGTGGCGGGAAAAGAGAGAGTTGGTGATCCTCTTCCAGTACGCGGATGGCATATCCAAGGGATCGCCCGTTTGGTACGCAGGTCTAGAGGTGGGTGAAGTGAAGAGGGTGGACATAGCCACCCACAGACCTGATCGAATAGCCGTCACGGTGAGTATAGATCCCAGGGCCAAGGTGAAGAGGGACTCCAGGGCCTCCATAAGGAGCCTGGGAATGATGGGGGCCAAGTACGTGGAGATATCTCCAGGGAGCGAGGAGGCCCCAGAGCTCCCCCAGGGCGAGGTGCTCCACGGGGAGACACCGGTTTCCCTATCCGAGGTGATAGAGACAGGCCACAGGATAGCTGTGAGGCTTGAGGAGACCATCAGGGAAGTGCACGGCTTGATAGAGGAGATAAAGTCCCAAGGTGGAATAACACAGACCCTCAGGACCACCACTGCCCTTGTGGAGGAACTCAGGGATAGAAACAGGGACCTGGAGAGGATCTTCAAGAAGGTCGAGGGGCTCATCGCTTCCTCCCAGGGGTCTCTGGAGGGCCTTTCAAGATCTCTGGAGGGCGTGGCCAGAAGACTGGAGGCCACCTTGGGCCAAGGAGGGGCAGAATTGGTTGCCCTCCTTTCGGAAATGCGGCAGACAAACGAGTCTCTGAAAGAGGGGTGGAACGGGCTCAGGGAAAAGCTCTCGGAGCTCCTCTCCAGTGCTCACGAAGGGACTCAGGAAGCCACCGCACTGGTGAGGGATGCCAGGAACTTCCTGGATGCCAACGATCAGAACATCCAAATATTGTTCGTGAATCTCATGGAGGCATCGAAGCACCTGGAGGCCCTGAGCGAGGACCTGAGGGCCCATCCCTGGAAGGTCATTTGGAAAGAGGATGGGGATATGACCCCTAGGGGGAAGGCCCAAGGCCCCGAGGAGTGGAGGAGCAAAGGCCGAGTGGGGAGGATCGGGAAGGAGTGAGGATGTCAAATTCTCGTATCCTGGTATTGCTCGCGCTTGTCGGCCTATGGGGATGCTCGAGCTCATCCCATATAGTCCATTTCAACAGAGGGGTGAACCTTCAGGACAGGGGCCACTTTCGGGAGGCAGCGGAGGAGTACAAACGGGCCATGGAGCTCAACCCGGAGGATCCTGCTCCTCGCTTCAATCTCGGAGTCCTTTACCAGGATGCGGGAATGCTGGACCTCGCCGAGGAGGTCTACAGGGAACTTTTGAGGATGAGGCCCGATTACGTGAAGGCCTGGATCAATTTGGCAGCCATCCAGGAGAAAAGGGGTGAAGGGGAAGAGGCGGAAAGAAGCCTCCGAGAGGCCATGAGGCGAGACAAGGACTCTCCTTTGGCTTCCTCCCACATGGGTTTCTTCCTCCTGAGATTGGGCAGGTGGGAAGAGGCCCAGGAGGCCTTCTCCATTTCCCTGAAGAGAGATCCCAACTGGGGCAACTCCCATTTCGGAATGGGCCTCATCGCGCAGAAGAGGGGAGAAAAGGAGAAAGCCCTGGATCACTTCAAGAGGGCAGCGAGCTCCAATCCCATGGATGCGGAGGCACATCTCAAGGTGGCTGAGCTTTCCCTGGATTTGGGGGACAAGGAAGAGGCAATGAGGCGGCTCAGGAGGGTTGCATCCCTGGATTCAACCAATGGGGCTAACTTCCTCAGATTGGCGAGGCTTCTCAAGGAAATGGGAAGATGGAGGGAGGCTCAGGAGGCCTACGAAAGGGCTTTTCACTTGGGTGCGGAAAGGGGGGAGTGTCTTGGGGAATTGAGGGAGGTGTACGAGAGATTGGCCGAGGAAAAGGCCAGGGCCCAAAGGCAACTTTCTGCTCCAAAAGATGGGGGCAAGCCCACTCCCTAGGAGGTCGAGCCATGGAAGTGTACCTAATGCAACATGCCGAGGCGCTTCCGGAGCAAGAGGATCCGGAGAGGAGCCTTTCCCCTAAGGGAGAGAAAGATGCGACCCAGGCTGGAAAGGCTCTGGCTAGACTTTCCATCAATTTCTCGAGGATCATCACCAGTCCCAAGAAGAGGGCCATTCAAACCGCGAAATGTGTTGCCAGGGAGGTCAATTTCCCGGAGGAGAGGATAGAGATCTTCCCAGGCCTGGAGCCACTGGCAAGGCCAGAGGAATTGGCATCCCAGCTGGCCCAAATGGACTTGGCCGGGCCAACTCTCCTAGTCGGGCATTTGCCATCCCTCGGGGATTTGGTCTCGTACCTCATGGCCAGCACTGGGAAACTCTCCTTCAGGATGGCTGGTATTGGGTGCATGGAGGTGCAGGAATGGAAAAGAGGAGGGGCCAACATGCTCTGGTATCTCGCCCCAGAACACTTGGCCCTCATCGCCAAGACCGAAACCGAATGATTTCCTGATGAGAGGCATCGGGGATGTGGCTCTCATCTGAGCCCATCCTCTCCCTTCACCTCCTCCTTCTTGAGACCTCCTATCCTCGCATGGGGTCTCCCGGAATCGGTGACTGCCAGAACAACTAGTATCTCGTCATCCCTGGGGGCGTCATGGACCCTGACGGTCATGGCGTCGAAGTGGGATCTCACGAACGCAGCGTTCTTGAAATGGAGGGGCACATCTATCTCGGTCCCGGGTCCACCCAACTTCTTGGCCGATGGGATTATGGCCTTCCCTCCCCCCACAGCCTCTCTGAAGGGAGATCCCAATTTCGGGTGAAGTATGGCTGCCGCATGCTCGAGCTCTCCCTGGGTTCCCACTATGGCCGCTTTGCCGTAGCTTTCCACCTTTTCAGGTGGCACCCCCAGGGCCTCGACAGCCCTTTTGCCCAAAAGCTCCCCCAGCCTCTCTCCCACCTCGATCAGCTCCGTCAGATCCTCCACGTACTTGCCAGCAAATGGGTTCCTTATCACGGCTATGGCAGCGGCCTTCTTGGTGGGAGGGGCTACATCCTTTGCCCCCTCCCTATGGGTCTCCTCCACTATGGTGACTATCTTGCGAATCTCCATGTTCACCTCCATCTTCCTCCCATGATCTCCCGAAAGCTTTCAACCGAAGCTCGAGCCCACCCCAGGACTCCCTCCCCTAGGTCATGGGCCCGAGCCAGTGACCTTTCCTTCCAAAGGAGCCTAGCCTTCCAAGATCCCTTCCAGGCCAACTGACTCCGAGAGATGACCCACTCGGATCATCGCCCCTGAGATGACCCCTCTTTCCATGAGAAGCCTCGCCTTTTCCAAACCCTTCCTCAGGCCCAATGAGGCCACATGAGGGGGCAGCTCCCCTATCCTCACAGTCACTTCCAAGTCCCCTATGTCGGACTGCGGGTCGAGCTCGCAGGCCCTTTTCCTCTCAATCCCACCCCATTCCACCCAGGTGGAATTGGCGAGGGAGGTGGCGGCAGCATCCGCTAGGGCTCCCTTTTCCGCGATGGCAGTTGCGGACCAAGCGATCCCCCTTGTCAAGCTTCTTCCCCCGAGGCCGCTTGTGGCCACCCCCCAAGATGCCCTTCGGCCTGTGAGAATCAAGATCTTGTCCAGATCTCTTCGGTCCACCTTCGACCTCACACCCACTCTCACCCTTTCCTCAGGATCACCTATCCTGATCGCCAGATCGCCCCCATTGTCCACTATCACCTTGGTCATGCCCCTGGCCACGAGGAAGGTGGCCACAGCATCGGCTATGGCGCCTGCTACAGAGGCCATGGGCGTCAGGTCCTCGTCACCCACCAGGGCCACACTCTCGAGCATCTCCAGGGGGATGGCACTGAGACCTAATTTGTCCAATCGCCTCCAGGGCGCACTCAACCTCTCCCTCTGGGATGCGACCTCTTCCAGGAACTCGATGGCCTTGGATGCAGCGACTAGGGCCTCCCCAGGCTGCGGGACCCTCCCCACCCACGCCGAGATCACGAGCCTCATGGGACCACATTCCACCAGGACAGATCCCCCTGGAAGGGGAAGGATGGTCTCGTCGTACCTTCTCACGGGAGATCCCGACCTCTCGCTCCGTCCATTCACTGCAAGTTCGAAGGCCACCCCGATCCGCCTCATATGGCGATGGGTTCTCTCGCTTCATAGGGCTTCATCGCCTCAATGTGGCCGCCAATCCTCTCGTAGTCCTCGAGCCTCATGGTGTATTCTATGGGGCATATGATGGCAGGGGTTGGGGTCAAGGAAAACGCCCCCTCCTTCACCCTCTCCACATCCACCATGAAGTTTATACCCCCACCAGGCAGGACGAAGACAGGAGCTCCGCCCACGGTCAAATTAGCGAGCCCAGCATGCACAGCCCTGGTGAGCTTTATGGGATGGCGCACCACCCCAGCCCTGGCGCTTCCTCCAGCTCCCCCCATGTACAGGGCCGATACCCTTGAAGGCTCGCAACTTGCAGCTATCTCCTCTACGGCCCTTCTCGCCTCCTCAGAGAGGGGGACCTCTTTGAGATGCCCTTTCTCTTCCACAACGAACATGGAGGCCCTCTCGCCCGTTGTCTCCGTGACCAGGATCCTCATGCCAGGCCAGGCTATCCTCATGTCGAGCTCCCCTATGACCTCCCTGGGATCGAGGATGGAGGTCCCTCCCCAGCCCTGGCCATGGTCACCGAAGTACCTGCCAGGGGTGGACTGCCGGAATTTCAGCCTCACGCCCGTTGGCTTGGCCCCCACGAACCTCCCAGCAGGATGCTCGCTCATGAGGCTTGTCAGGTGAGAATCCAGGACTATCACCTCATCCGCCACATCCCGGAAAATGGATGCGAAGAGGCCCATTGTGGCGCTTCCGCAACCAACCCTCATCCTTCGGGCCTCTAGCCCGTCCACAATGGGGGGAAGACCCACCTGGATCTCGAGCCTTGCTCCACCCCGAACCTTGAGCCTCACTGGCCTCCTATTGGCCAGATCGCACATGGTCCTCGCCACGACCAGACCGTCTGGCCCTGTGAGGAGGTTGACACCACCTATGGATAGCATCTTGGAGCCGTACTGCTCTGTTGTGACGTGGCCGACCTTCTTTCGGCCAACGAGCACATCTGCCCCCTCTTCCCCAATGGGCCTGTCCGTGTCTATTTTCACCATCAGGGAGCTATAGCTCAGGGGGGCCTCGGTCACCACTGTGACCACATCCACACCGTCTCTCTTCCAACTCACTATGTGAGGGGCTGGCCTGCAATCGGGATAAGTAGTGCCAGCCCCTATTGCTGTGATCACTGGCCTCCTGATCTCAGGGATGGGATCCGGCCCCACGACTTGAGCCACGTCCTCGAAACTGTGGAGGGGGACCGTTCTCCTGAGAACCCCACCCTCGTTTCGGTATCTCTGGCAAGCTCCCAGGTAGCCTTCCTTTATGGTGCATCCTATGGGGCAGGACTCGCACTTGAGGGCCCCATCGGGTGCGGTATCCGGAAGGGAGATGGCACCGTGGGGACAGACCCTCTTGCAAGCACCACAGAGACTGCAACCATCCCCTACCCGGGCCTTCTTCTTGCTCACTCTCACCACTTGCAGCGGGCACGATATGACGCACTCGCCACAACCCGTGCACCTCTCGAGATCCACTCTCATCCGGAATCTCCTGGACTCGTGGGTTTCTGAGGGGGAGCTCCTTTCCCCTATGGGCCAAGATGCTCACCCCTTCTTGACCAGTTTGGCCTGACGCGTTGCGGGCGGGGTGTTCCTGCTTTTCTCCACGACCACTTCCCCGTCTATCAGGACCATGGAAATTCCCGGTATATCGCCAGCTGATATGGCAGAGAGGGCATCTCTACCCACAGAACCCAATGGGGCATCCATTATCACGAGATCGGCCTCTTTTCCTGGCTCGATGGTACCTCTGGGAAGCCCGTATACCCTGGCTGTGTTCCCCGTTGCCATGCAAATGGCCTCTTCGGGCCTCACTGGCGCGAGGGCTGCCAGGAGGGTTATGACCCTCAGTATTCCCAAGGGCAGGACCCCTGTCCCGGAGGGGGCATCGTTTCCTATTATGACCCTCGCCTTTGCCCCAGCCTCTGCAATGAGCTTCGCGGCCTCTACCGCCACCTTCACGTTCCCGCAGTGAACTATCTCCAATGTGTAAGAGGTCTCCCTTATGAGTTTCTCCACGTCAGCCATGGGCATGGCTGTTGTGCCGCCATTTATGTGGCAGACCACATCGGGATCCGTTGCCATCACCTGGGCAGCGCCCACAGTGGAGCTCCCTGGTATGGAGGTCCCTCCCGTATGCATCATGACCTTCATCCCGTGTTTCTTGGCCCACTTGACCATGGGAGCTGCCTCTTCCGGTGACTTCACGGATCCAAGCCCTATCTCCCCCACTATCTTGACCCCTTCCCTCGCGGCCTCCTGGAAATCCTCCTCCTTGAGACCCTTTTCCAAGATCAGGGCGCCTCCTAGGACCTTGGCGCCGCCTGGCCTGAAGGAGGCGAAGGATTTGGCTGCGAGGATGGCCAGTGCTTTCACTCCCGGTGCATCCTTGGGCCTGCCCGGAAGGTGAACCTCTCCAGCAGAGATCACGCTCGTGACCCCACCGTGCACCCCACTTTCCAAGAACCCGATCTGGTTCTGCCTCGGGGTGAAGTCACCCAACACTGGATGGCAATGGGAGTCCACAAGACCAGGGATCACTGTGGTCCCCTGGCAGTCTATGACCTTCTCCGCATCCCTCTCCCCCAAATCCCTCAAGAGCCCCACCTGCGCTATCTTTCCGTCTTCCACCAAGATGGCATCCGCGATCAAAAGGGGCTCTTCTATCCTCCCGCTCACCAGAGTCCCTATGTTCTTGAGAAGCACTCTGCTCATCGAGGGCCACCTCCTTTCCCCATTTTCGGCCAACCGGCCCTGATGGAAGCCTCGCAGACCCTTTCCAGGGTGGCGGGAAGAGCATAGATCCTCTCCCCCAGTGCATCGGCTATGGCATTCAAGATGGCCGGGGCTGTGGGGATGAGGGCTGGCTCGCCCACACCCTTGGCCCCAAAAGGACCCGTTGGCTCGGAACTCTCCACTATTATTGGTATCACCTCTGGCATGTCCGCTGCCGTGGGAATGTGGTAGTCCTTGAAGGACCTGGTGGATCCTGGGAGAAACTCCTCCATGAGGGCGAACCCCACTCCCATGGCAACCCCTCCCCTTATCTGACCCACCACACCTTTTGGATTTATGGCCTTTCCCACATCGTGCGCAGCGACTATTCTTCTCACCTCCACCTGGCCTGTGAGCAGATCCACCTCCACCTGGGCCATTTGACACGCGAAGGAGTAAGTGGCGTAGGGGATCCCCTGGCCAGTGGATGGATCCAGGGGCGTTGTCTCGGGATCAAAGTGCCCCTCGAATTCCAGGGAAACTCCCCTCTCCTTGGCCAGGGCCGCGAGCTCAGCGAGGGAGACCCGCCTTTCTGGTTTCTCCTTGGAGACGACATTCCCACCCCTCAAGACGAGTTCCCCTCGAGGCAATCCCATGAGCCTCGATGCCTCTTCGAGGAGCGTCTCGGAGAGTTTCCTGCAGGCCCTCACGAGGGCATTCCCCGATATATAGGTCTGTCTACTGGCTGATGAGGCACCCGCATCTGGCGTGAGGCCTGTATCGGCGATCACCACCTCCATCTCCTCGGGCGAGATGCCCAGAGTCTCCGAGGCCATCTGGACAAGGACTGTCGTGGAGCCCTGCCCCATGTCCGCGGCACCTATGTACAGGACTACCCTGCCCCTTTCATCGAGCTGGACCTTGACCGTCGAAGGGTTTCTGACACCAGTGTTGCCTATCCCGTACCACATGGCCCCTAGCCCCACACCCCTAGCGGTGTATGGTCGCCTGGGGCCCTTTTTCCATTCCTCCATGGCCTCCCTGTAGTGGGGCTCTACGGCATCCAGGGCCTCAAGAAGTCCCACACTCTCTCCCAGCACCTGACCTGTTGCGGTCACTGATTCGGGCCTCATGGCATTGATGCGCCTTATCTCGAGGGGGTCGATGCCGAGGCCCTCGGCCAAAATATCCATCTGGGACTCGTGAGCGAAGGCCACCTGCGGTACTCCAAAGCCCCGCATGGCTCCTGCTATGGGGTTATTGGTGTAAACAGCGAGGCTCTCGACGCGCACGTTCTCTATCTCATAGGGCCCGGTCGCATGAACGGCTGCCCTGGTTGCCACAGCTACTCCGTAAGAGGAGTATGCTCCAGTGTCACAGATTATCTTGGCCTCCAGAGCCAGAAGCCTCCCGTCTCGGCGAGCAGCGGTCCTCATCCAGATCTTCATTGCATGGCGCTTTGGGGTTGCCAAGAAGACCTCTTCCCTGCTGAGGGTCAGCTTGACTGGTCTTCGGAGATGATAGAGAGCGAGCCCGATGAAACCCTGGACAGTGAGATCCAACTTGGATCCGAACCCGCCGCCTGTTGCCGCCTGGATCACCCTCACCCTCTCCTTCTCCACCCCGAGAAGCTCCGCCACTTCCCTTTGATCGTAGTGGGGGTTCTGGGTAGAGGCCACAATGACCAGGGTCCCATCTTTGTCCACATAGCCCCAACCCGCATCGGGCTCCAAGCACGCATGCTCCAAAAAGGGGGTGGAATAGGTTCTCTCCACCACGAGATGGGCTCGAGAGAGGGCATCCTCCACATCTCCCTTGACCACGACTCTCCTGTGGAGAAGATTCCCTTTCTCGTGGATGGGAACCGCCCCTGGATCCAGGGCCTCATCCGGGGTGAAGATGGCAGGGAGATCCTCGTACACCACCTCCACTTCTTCCACGCCCCTAATGGCGCTTTCCTCGTCTCTAGCAGCCACGAGAGCCACTGGCTCTCCCACGAACCTCACCTTGTCATGGGCCAGGAGGGGCTGGTCCTTGGTTATGAGGCCAATGAGATTTCTCCCTGGTATGTCCTTGGCTGTGAATATGGCCTCTACCCCGTCATTCTTCATGGCCCTCTCGGTATTTATGGAGAGGATCCTCGCGTGGGGCCTCGGGCTCCTCAGGAGCTTGAGGATGAGAGGGCCTTCCAACGGGACATCGCCTCCGAAGAGGGCTTTCCCCCTCGCCCTCGTTTGAGCTCCGATCCTGGGTATTGACCTGCCTATCCACTCCATCTCACGAGCCATCCTCGAGGAGCGGTAGGAGGGTTCTCACGAGAAGACCACATGCCGCCTTCTCCTTGTAGTGGGTCGAGGGTCTGGGGCCCGATACCGAGACCATCTCTTGAGCCATGAGCCATCCCGCTTCCCACAGATCCCCCTCCTGGGGACGCTTTCCCAAAAGGGCCCTTTCCGCTGACTCCATCCTCCTGGGGACAGGGGTCCCGGCCCCCAAGGCCAGGTACAATTCCCCTATCCTCCCATCCTCCTTTCTGGCCAGAGCTGCCAGCGAAAGCCTCGTTATGGCCAGTTCCCTCCTCCTCCCGATCTTCGAAAACTCGCCCCACATGTGGGAGGCATCCTCCAGGACGAACTCCGTTATGAGCTCACCAGGGGCTAGGAGAGCCTTGTAAGGACCTCCTAGGAGGGCCTCCAGGGCCACTTCCCTTGAGCCATTGCTGCTCCTCAAAACGACCTTGGCCCTGTGGACCAAGAGGGCTGGAATGGTGTCAGCTGCTGGGGAACAGTGGGCCACATTCCCTCCAATTGTGCCCACGTTTCTTATCTGCAGGCTCCCAACTTGGGATGAGGCCTTTACCAGAACCGGGGCGCATTCTCTGAGAAGTCCCGATCTCTCCACCTCAGAGAAGGTCAAGCCCGCTCCAACCCTTATCTTTCCCGATCTCTTTTCCAAGACCTTGAGCTCTTCCAATCTGCTTATATCCACAAGGTGGCACTCCCCCAATCTCCCTTCCCTGAGATCGACGAGGAGGTCCGTCCCGCCAGCTATGGGCAAGGCCCTCGGGGTCAGTCGAGCGAGCATCTCCAGGGCTTCATCGAGGCTACGGGGCCTCGAGTACCCCTTTACCACCTCCCCTCCTCCTTTCCAGCCATTCTCCTCGCAGCGTCTTGAACAGCATCCACTATTTGATGGTATCCCGTACACCTGCACAGATTTCCCGCAAGAGCCCGCACTATCTCCTCTCTCGTGGGAACCCCCCTCGAGACGATGAGGGCGTATGCGCTGAGGAGCATCCCAGGGGTGCAGAACCCGCACTGGATGGCATCGTGCTCCAGAAAGGCCTCCTGGAGAGGATGGAGGCCCACTGGGCTCTCCAGACCCTCCACTGTGAGGACCTCGCACCCGTGGAGCTGGGCAGCCAACATCAAGCAAGAATTGACGGCCTTTTTGTCCACGACTATGGTACAAGCCCCACATTCTCCAATGCCGCAGCCCTCTTTTACTCCCCTGAGCCCGAGCCTCTCCCTCAAAAGATGGAGGGCTGTCTCACCCGGAAGGACATGGGCCTCCACTTCCCTTCCATTGAGACGAAAGGATATCCGGATCTTCTCCTCGGGGTTCATCTCCATAGTTTCCTGAGAGCCTCCAGATCCAGCGATCTCATGACAACTATGCCCTTGGCCTTCATCTCATCGAGGGCCTTCTGGGTCGTCTCCTTCGCCACCCCACGGCAAAGCTCCTCTATCACCACTACCTTGTAGCCACATGCTATAGCATCCATCGCCGTGGCCTTGACGCAGTAGTCCGTTGCTATGCCATAGATCACGAGCCACTCTATACCCCTCGCCTTGAGGATCCTGTCGAGCTCGGTCTTGGCCCCCCCATCATCTTGGAAGCCCGAGTAGCTATCGAAATCTTTGTCCTGACCCTTCTTGACTATGGCCAGGAATATGTTGTTGTCCACGAGCACCCTAGCCCCTTCTGTCCCCTGCACACAGTGGGGTGGCCAGAGAACCTGCTTCCTCCCCCCTATGTCAACGGTCTCGAAGGCCTTTTTCCCTGGATGGTTGGTGTAGAAGGAGACGTGATCCGAAGGGTGCCAGTCCTGGGTCGCGTACATGGTGAAGCCCGCCTTGGAAAGAAGGCTTGTCGCTTTTCGCACCATGTCCACGTAAGTTTTGTCTGTGCCTGGAACCGCAAGGGAGCCCTTTTTCCACTCGGTGAAATCCCCCTGCACGTCGACCACGATCACAGCGGCCTTTGCGAAAGCCCCTTCCCTCGGGCTCTCCTTTCTGCTCTGCCCCCTGGCTCCCGAGAATCCCGCAAGCACCACAAGGACCATGGTCAAACCCAATATGATGAGCTCCTTGTTCATGGCCGCCTCCTTTCCCTCGATCCTATGCCCCCTGATATCTCATCGCGAATCCATCGTCCAAGGGCGATGGCTTTGCTTCTATGGATGAGTGCCACCTGCTGATTATCACTTTCTTGTCCGTGTAGAAGTCTATGGCCTCGTTGGCCCTTCCTCTGATATCACCGAACATGGATATCTTTCTTCCCCCAACGGGGAAATAGGCTATGGGGGCCGGAGTCCCTATGTTGATACCCACTTGTCCCACGTTCACCTTCATAGCGAATTCCCTCGCCCAACCCCCATTCTCAGTGTAGATATTGGCTGTGTGGCCGTACGGGCTCCCATTTATGATCTCGATGCCCTCCTGAAGGTCCCTCACTTTCTTGATGCATCGAACAGGGCCGAAGATCTCCTCCTGAAAGATCCTCATCCGGGGTTCGGCCTCGAAAATGGTGGGCCCCAGGAAATAGCCTTTCGGGTACTTGGGCACATGGGGGTCTCTGCCATCGAGGATGAGCTTGGCGCCATCGGAGATGGCCCTCTCTATCTCCCTATGCATTCCCTCCAATGCCTCCTTGGAGATCACTGGGCCCAGTTGGACCTCGGGATCCATCCCATAGCCCAGGATGAGCTTCTTGGATTCCTCGACAAATCTCTCCTTCACCTCCTCGTATATCTCCTCCACTGCCAGGACATTGGATACAGCGAAACACCTCTCGCCCACATGTCCGAAACAGGAAGAGACCACATTGGGGATGACCTCATCCAGGAAGGCATCCTTAGCTATCAGCACATGATTCTTGGCCCCTCCCTGACACTGGGCTCTCTTGCCATTCAGTATGGCCAGCCTGTATACCTCCTCCCCCACTTTGGATGAGCCCACAAATGTCACTCCCACTGTCCCTGGGTGGACAACCAAGGCATTGCCCACCCCCCTTCCCGAGCCCGTCAGGAGATTTATGACCCCTTTGGGGAACCCGCACTCGTCCGCGAGTTCCACGATCCTGACAACTGTCATGGGACAGAGACGGCTCGCCTTTATTATGGCGGTGTTCCCAGCTGCTATTGCCCAGACAAAGTAGAGGGCTATCATGGCTGGGAAGTTGAACGGGGGCAAAAAGACAAAGGGACCAAGGGGTTCCCTCACGTAAAGGGTATCCACCCCACTTCCCACTTGTTCTGCATGATGCCCTTTCAAGAGCTCTGGCCCACAACAGGCATGTTCCACGTATTCCAGGGCACGAGTCATCTCGCCCCTCGCATCCGAGAGGGTCTTGCCGTGCTCGTTCACTATGAGTCTTGCCAGTTCCTCCTGGTGATCCTGAAGCCTACGGTGAAATTCGAAAAGGAGCCTCGCCCTCCTGGGAGGTGGGGTCATGCGCCATCCCCAAAAGGCCCTCTGGGCAGCCTGGACAGCCTCCTCTATCTCCTGAGGTGTCACCTCTGCACACAGGGCTATGACCTCGTCAGTAGCTGGATTCCTGACCTCGAGCCACTTCTCGCTTTGGGACTCTCGCCACTTTCCGTCGATGTAAATCTTGAGCTTCTTTGGCTCCCCTGGCATTTCCATTTCCACCTCCTTGAAGGATGATCGCCGTGAGTGACCGCAGGGAGATTCCGTTCTCAGCTTTTCACAGCCACTGCGCTTTTGATCTCTGTCTCGCATTCCAGGGTCCTTTTCTCCCCTTCTTGGGACAAAAGGAGAGAGAGGCACTCGAGTGCCTCTTTCACGTGGAGTTCTGTGAGCTCCTCGGCCATCGCCACATCGCCCTCCTTTATGGCCTCGAGGATTCTCCTATGGTACATGCACGATCTTCTCAGATGCTCCGGGTCCCTGAGTGAACGGTAGCTGAATCTCTTCACCTGGTTGTGGAGGCTCGAAGAGATCCGCTTGAGACGCTCGTTTCCCGCGACTTCCATGATGATTCCGTGGAATTGCTCGTGATAGTTCTGGTAGCGTGAAACTTCCTGGGGCTCTTTGTTGAGGCATGCCTCCATTCTATCCACCACGTGTTCCAGCTTCCTCATCTCTTTGGGGCCCATCTTTTCCATGGCGAGTCTCGTCGCCAAGGAGTAAAGGGCCATCTTCAGGGTATAGATCTCCCATACATCCTTGGGGGTAATATGGGACACGAAGACTCCCTTCCTCGGTCTTCGCACAACCAGGCCTTCCGTCTCCAGAGCCCTCAGTGCCTCCCTCAGGGGGGGCCTGCTGATTCCCAGTCTCGAAGCGATCTCTTCCTCTTTGACCTGCTGGCCTGCCCTGAGCTCTCCCGAGACTATTGCCTCGACGAGAAACTCCGTAGCATAGTCCACAAGAGACCTTAACCCCGAGGCATGCTTCATCTTCGTCGTGTTGCTTGCCTTGGCTGTCATCATCTTGCCTTCATCCCCTCCCCATCAGGCTCGGCAGATAAAGGGCTATTTTGGGGAATATGGTGAGGGTCACGGCAGTGAATATGATGGCGAGCAAAAATGGCATAGCCCCCCTGAAAATCTCCGCCATTGGGACATCCCTCACAATCCCCGCCAGGGTGTAGATGTTCAATCCCACGGGGGGCGTTATGAGCCCAGCTTCCATCATGAGGACGCTCAAGACCCCGAACCATATGGGATCGAAGTTCAGGGAAACTATGACTGGAAAGATCACAGGAAGGGTAAGGACCATCATGGACACAGCATCGAGGAAGCAACCCAAGAAAAGGTAGATGACCACTATGATCCCAAGGATCAGGTACCTCGATATCTCAAGTCCCGCTATCCAGCCAGATACCGCCATGGGAATCGTGGAAAGGGCTAGAAAATAACTGAAAACAGTGGCACCGGCCACGAGAAAGAGCACCATGACGGAAATCCTGGCTGCCTCCAGAAGGGCAGTGACCGTTGCCCTCCAGGTGAGCCTCCTTTTGAGGAGCACTATCACCCCCAGGGAGAAAGCTCCCATGGCCCCAGCCTCTGTGGGATTTATGAAACCCAGGTAGATCCCCCCCATGACCAGGACAAAGACCAAGGTGGTCTCCCACACCCCCTTCAGGGAACGGATCTTCTCCCAGAAGCTCACCCTCTCGGGAGATGCTGGAGCAGCCTGGGGATTCACCTTCGCCCAAATGATCACGATGGCAGCGTAGCTCGCTGCCAATATCAACCCTGGGAAGATGCCGGAGATGAGAAGCTTCCCAATGGATTGCTCCGTGAGCATCCCGTAGACCACGAAGCCCAGACTCGGAGGGATGAGGAAGCTGAGAGTCCCTCCTGCTGCCACGACCCCTGTTGCCAACCTGGGAAGGTAGCCGAATCTCCTCATCTCCGGCAGGGCCACATTTCCCATGGCCGCCGCCGCTGCAACTGAAGATCCACTGACCGCTGCAAAACCAGCACAAGCAGCGATGGTCGCAACCCCGAGGCCTCCAGGAAGCCTCCTGAACCACTTGTCGAAGGTCTCGTACAGTTCCTTGGTTATTCCAGCAGCCCCAGCGAATCCACCCATGAGGATGAAAAGGGGGATAATGGTGTAAGGGTAATGGGCTGCGACACCATAGAGGGTCTTGGAAACCACTGGGAGGGCGGCCTCCAAGGAGGTGAGTTGCCATATGCCCAGGAATCCCACGAGCATCATCATGAAGGCTATGGGCATCCCCAGAAGGAGCAACACGACGAGGAGGAGGCTACCTAGGATCCCTATGGCAACTGGGCTCATTTCCCCTTTCCCAAAGCCTCACGTGCACTTTCCACGAAGTCCAAGGCGAGCTCGAGCCACAGAAGGCCTCCGCCTATTGCGACGAGCATCTTGAAAGGCCACTGGGGTATTCTCAATTGGTCCGATACCGCCCTCTCTTGAACTGCATCCACATATCCCTGCCAAACGAGGATCGATACTATGAAAAGGCTCGCCCCTGTGGTGATGAGGGAACACATGGCTTGGCCTCTGGGGGATAGTTTGCTCGTGAGGTAGGTGACCCCAACGTGTCCTTTCACTTGCTGGGTGTAAGCGGCACCGAAAAGTATGAGCACAGAGAGCATGTACTCGGAGAGCTCGAAGCTCCCTGGTATGGGCTTGTCCAGAAAGGCCCTTCCCAGGACATCCGCAACCGTGAGGAGCATGAGGGGGATGGCAAAGAGCATCCCCACAAAGCACATGAAGTAGCTACAGGTGTGGATCGCGGAACTCACCCTTCTCATTCTGGAATCTTCCCCCTCTAGGTGGCTCGCCCTTTCTCCAGGAGCGATGTCCCCCTGTCTCTCCTTCCCTCAGATCTTCTTGAATTCCGGGGGACAGGCCACAAGCTCTATTCCCCTCTTTTCGCACTCCTCGTTCATTATGGCCACGGCCTTCTTGGCTGGGAGACCTTTGGCCTCCAAGTCCGAGGCCCACTTTCTGGTCACATCCTGAAAGACCTGGTACCACCTTTTGGCCTCGTCCTTGGGAAGTTCGGTAAATTTGACACCCGCCTTTCCTATCTCATCGAGGAGCAGGGGGTACTGCTCCCTTGTGAGACCGCCAGATGTCCTGAAGGGATTGGAACAGAGTTCGTCGACCAATCTCTTCTGTTCCTCGGAGAGCTTGTTCCAGGTGCTCATGTTCATGACCACACCCTCTGAGACGCACCCGAAGGTGCAGATCACACAGTGTCTCACCACCTCCTGGAGCTTGAAGGCGAGGATTATGGGGGGACATGTACAGATCCCATCCACTGTCCCTGTCTCGATTGCCATGTAAACATCTCCAGGGGGCATGAAAACTGGCTCTGCTCCGAGGGCCCTGACGTAGTTGGTCTGATGTCCCCCCGGGGTCCTTATCTTGAGACCTTTCAGATCCTCCATGGTGGAGACGGGCTTCTTGGTCCATATGAATGACTGGATGCAGCCATTTATCTCCAGGACCTTCACGTCCTTGAACTCGTCCTTGAGGATTCGGTTGTAAACAGCATTGCCTATGTCCGCTGCGATGTCCTTACCGTCCACCCAAACCGCAAGGGAAAGGACATCTGTCAGGGGAAACCTCCCAGGGGTGAAGGTCGCTGTGAAGTAACCTAGATCCGAGAGGCCCTTGGCCACTATGTCGTAGTGCTCTGGAGCCTTCCCCAGCGCGGCTCCAGCGTACATGGTGTAGTCGAGCTCTCCCTTGCTTTTCTCTTTGAGCTTCTCCAACATGGGGATCCAAACGGTCTTGGTCTCCCTGCTCACAGGAGGATGCCAGGTGCTGAATTTCAACTTGAGGGAAGCAGCCCAGAGATTTCCTTTGGGAATGAGTCCTGCACCGAGAGCTATGCCTCCTAGGGCGATTCCCTTGAGAAACCCTCTTCTTGCCTCGTTGCACTCAATGCACATGGCTCTCCTCCTTGCGCTTTTTTTTTCGCTCTCGCCCGAAATGAGGACATCTCTCAGGGCCCCATTGCGGGCGAAAAAGTGTCTATTGTCTACAATATTCACTAACGAGATGTCAAGTCCTTTTTTGGGCCTCGAGAGGGCTCCTAGGGCCCCATCACGTGGCCGATTGAGCCGAGACAAAACCGTATCGGGGGCGCATTCTATTGACCGGGCAGTTCGAGGGAAAATTTTTCAGGGGAGCGTTTCCCTCAACGCTCCCCTTTTCGGGGCCTCTATCTATAGGTTCCCTCTCTTATCATCCTGGTGGGGCGAAATATCTCCTTATTGAACCTCTCAGCCAATCTTTCGAGTCTCTCTGCGAGGGCCTTGGGATCCTGGCTCTTGGCCACTGTCATGGGGCCTATGGCATTTCCAGTCCCATTCACTATTGCCCTGTCTATGTCCTCAGCTGTGCAAACTCCCATCTCTATGAGCTTTGTGGCCTCGTTTATCTGTACGGCCAAGAGGTCCATGGGATCCACTTTGGATGTTGCCTTGGAGAGGTCTATATTGGGCCTTCCCTGGGACCAATCGTAGAATCCTTTCCCCGTCTTCTTCCCGAGGAGTCCCTGCTTCACTTTCTCCTCTATTGCCTTGGCCGGTGCAAAGTCGGGATGGACTGCCCGGGCGAAATAGAGGCTCGCATGGTAGTTTATGTCTATGCCCGTGTAATCCATGAGCTCGTAAGGGCCCATGGGCATGCCCAGCTTTCTCAAGAGGGCATCTACCTCCTCTGGCTCGGCTATACCGTGATCCAGGATGCATCCCAGAAGGACCCCTCCCGGGGCCTGCACCCTGTTGACGATGAAACCAGGAACATCCTTCTCCACCCTGACGGGCACTTTCCCGCACTTGAGGCAAAAGCCGTATCCCACTTCCATGGTCTCATCGGATGTGTCCTCTCCCCTTATCACCTCCACTAGCCTCATGAGCACCGCGGGATTGAAGTAGTGAAGTCCCAGGACTTTTTGGGGCCTCTGGGTGGCTCTCCCTATCTCCGTTATGCTCATGGTAGAGGTGTTGGAGGCCAAGATGGCATGGGCTGGGGCAAGCCGATCCATTTCCCTGAAGGTCTCCTTCTTGAGCTCGAGGATCTCCGGGATGGCTTCTATAATGAGATCGGCTTCTTTCACAGCCTCTTTCAGATCCACACAGGGCTTCAAAAGCTCCCCGTGAATCCTCTTGTAGTGCTCCTCTGTGACCTTTCCCTTCTCCAGGAGCTTCTTGAGGCTCTCATCTATCCTCTCGACACCCCGTTTCACGAACCGCTCCTCTATATCCCTGAGAAAGACCCTGTAACCCGCAAGAAGGGCCACTTCCGCAATCCCGTGGCCCATATCCCCAGCTCCTATTACCGCCACAGTCTTTATGTCCTCTGCCCTCATGGGACCACCTCCACCTCAGTGAAATTCCCTATCCTGGACCAGCTCCTCTTTCACACTGCCCTCTCGATGATGGTGGCCACCCCTTGGCCTCCTCCGCAGCACATGTTGGCACACCCATAGCGACCTCCCTTCATCTCAAGTATCCTGGCAAGGGTCCCCACGAGCCTTATGCCGGATGCGCCCAGAGGATGTCCAATGGCCGTTCCGCCCCCCATGACATTCACCCTCTCCGGATCTATTCCCAGCTCCTTGATGCAATTTAGGGCCACTATGCAGAACGCCTCGTTTATCTCCCAATAGTCTATGTCCTTTACCTCTAGACCTGCCTTTTCCAGGGCCTTCTTGGTCGCGGGGACGGGCCCGACCCCCATTATGGTTGGATCCACCCCAGCGAAGCCTATGGATCTCACATATGCCAGGGGCTTTATTCCCTTGGCCTGTGCCTTCTCCTTGGCCATCAGGACCATTGCCGTGGCCCCGGCATTCAGAGGTGATGAGTTACCCGCTGTTATCACCCCGTCTGGCTTGAAGGCAGGCTTCAAATTGGCCATGTCCTCCAACTTGGCATCCTCCCTTATGGACTGATCCCTGTCCACCAGGATCTTGGATCCGTCCTCTTGTTCCGCCTCTATGGGAAGAATCTCGCCCGCGAAGAACCCTTCCTTCTGGGCCTTGGAGGCGAGCTGGTGCGCCCTTACCCCCCACCTGTCGAGCTCCTCCTTGGTGAAGTTGGTCATGGAAAAGAGCTTCTCCGCTGTCATGCCCATGTTCATGGCATTGGCCATGTCCCAGTGCCTGAGCTCAGGATCTGTGAAAAGCCTCGGATTCGGGCTGATCGCTCCCTTCTGGAGCAACGCTCCTCCCATGGGAACCCTGGTCATGTGCTCCATGCCTCCCACAAGCACCGTATCCGCGAATCCAGCGGCGATCTCGAGAAAGCCCATGTGGATAGCGGCCATGGAGGAGCCGCACTGTTGGTCCACGAACTTGGCAGCGATGGTCTCGGGCAAGTTAGCGAGAAAGATGGGGAACCTACCCCCGTAGGTCCATTGTTCCGACACACCCAGAGCGGTCCCCACGATGAAATCGTCCACTTCCTTGGGATCCACTTGGCTCCTCTTGAGGACCTCAGGCAAAAGCTTTGCGAGGAGGTCGTCGGCTCTCAACTTGTGAAACCAATCCCTGGCAGGCTCATTGGGCCTCGAACGGGAAAGAGCTGTCCTGAGATATCCCACTATGGCCACATCTCTCATCTCCACACCTCCTTGGTATCGGTCCCATGACCTCTGTTTCCCAAGATTCTCCCCAAAGAGGGAAAACCTTCATCTCACTGCTTCCTCTCCACCGACCATTCTCCGGTGGGGCTCCGCCAATTCCTTCTGGAACGCCGTGATACCAGGCCCCTCATACCTTCATGCCAGGCATGTTGAGGGATGCCGTGTTCCCTCCATCTACTGGCAAGGCCTGGCCCGTTATGTAACTGGCCTCATCGCTTGCCAGAAACAAAATGGCATAGGCCACTTCCTCAGCTCTGCCGTAGCGCCTGAGCTCGCAGCGGCTGCCCAGCTTCCATTCCTTTCCCTTCTGCCTGGCTAGATCGAAGATCGGCTTTGTCATCTCGGTCTCTATGAGGCCAGGGCATACCGCGTTTACTCTCACATTGTAGCCTCCCAGATCGCATGCGGCTGTCATGGTGAGATTGATTATGGCTGCTTTACTGGCACTGTAGGCATTGCCCCCAGCGCCGGACCTGATCCCGGCAACCGAAGAGACGTTCACTATCGAGCCTTTCCTCCTCTCCATCATGTGTCTGGCCACATGTTTGATACCCCACAGGGTCCCGAGGACATTGGTCCTGTAGACCTCGATCCACTCGCCCTCATCCTGGACCTCCAGGGGATTGAGGCTCCCAGCTACCCCAGCATTGTTGACGAGGATGTCAACTTGGCCGAAGGTCTCGAGGGCCGAATCGATGAGGGCCTTCACATCTCTCTCCTCCCTCACATCCGTGCACCTGTAAATGGCTTGACCCCCCAAATTCGTGATCTCCGTCACTAGCTCCACCAGCAACTCCTCTCTCCTCGCCCCCACTGCGATCTTGGCACCTTCCCTGGCGAAGAGCAGAGCAGTCGCCCTACCTATCCCGCTTGATGCGCCGGTTATGACGGCCACCTTCCCCTCGAGCCTCTGACCCATGGCTAGCCCCACTCCTTCGGTGGATTCAACCAAGTTCAGTCAACTATGCCCGCAAGCCTCTTCACCATTGCCTTTCTCGCCTCTATGTCGTACTGGGCTGTAATGGCTATCTTTTCCATAATGGGAGACCCTCCACCGTGCAGGCCTCCTACAGCCGCAGCTCCTCCATAGGCGGAACAGAGGGTATCGGATATCATCCTGAAGAGCCTGTGCTGGTTTTCGGCGGAGACCTTGGGATTGCGCATGATGTACTTGTGGAGGAGGGGGCCAACCTTCTCGTTGTAAAAATCCTCCTCGTAGGGCAGGGTCGCGGGAAGGCCTCCAGCCACATCTGCGAGGAGCTGGAGTTCGTGGTAGACATTCTCCCCCGAGATGCACCTTCCCACGTTGCAGTAGACCACATCGGGGATATAGGTTCCCGAGCGCGATCTCACGGCCTTGGCCGATGCCGTGAATCCCGCCGCGTATGCGAGCTCCGTGACCATTATTATCTCGGCCAGCTTGTCTCGCACATGGTGGGCTCCGGCTATGCCGTTGTATTCCGCTGCAAGGGCCACCTGTCCAAGGAGGAGCTCGTTCATGGCAGGCTTGCACCCGCAGTAACTGTGCCTGTGGTACAGGGCGAAAAGGAGGGCCAATTGCCCTCCGAACTCCCACTCACCGCACAGAAAAACCCTCTCCCAAGGGATGAAGGTGTTGTCGAATATAGTGAGGGAATCGGTCATTCCCAGTTGCGAGGCAGGGGATTTGATGTACTTCCTTGGCCTAGGGGATGCCGGCCTCACCACCAGGTGCACGTCGTCCCAATCTGCTGGGATTGCGAAGGCAACGGCCCATTCACCCTCCTCCGGTGTCAACATTCTCGTGGGCACAACGAGGATCTCGTCAGCTTGAGCGGCCTCGGAATTGTGCGCCTTGGCTCCCCTCACCACTATTCCGTCGCTTCTCTTCTCCACGACGTGGAGATAGAGATCTGGGTCCACTTGCTGGTGGGGCCTTTTGGAGCGATCTCCCTTGACATCGGTCTGGGCACAACAGCCTACGAGATCTTCCTTCTGAAAGCGTTCCAGCCATTTGAGGAAGTTCTTGTGGTATTCCGTCCCGTACTTTTGATCCACCTCGTAAGAGATGACCGAGATGGCATTCGCTGCATCAACTCCCATGCACCTTTGGATGCAGCCACCAGTGAGCCTGCAGAGAGCTCTTGTCATGTCTTGCTTCTTGTGAAGGTCCTCGACGCTTTGATGGATGTGACAGAATCTGTTTATCTTCTCGCCCGTTATGTGGGAGGTTGCAGTCACAAGGTCATGGTACTCGGGATTTGACACCACATCGAATGTGGTGGATAGGGTCCTCACAGCCCCCATCATCCTCTCGTCATCCCTGTCCACCAACTCCCCACCTATGTAAACATTCCTCCGCTTCTTCCTAAGGCCTTCCAGGTATTGCTCGGACGTTCTCATGGGAAAACCTCCTGAGTTTGTCTGAGGGAGCGGCCTCTCGCGGGCCTCCTCCCATCCTCACTTTATCTGAAAGAAAGACTCGTCGTATTCGGGCTTTCCCTCGTATCTCTTCATGAAGAATGCGGGGGTCTTCTCCATGTTCTCGAAAATTGATGGGTCGAGCTCTATGCCTGCCTTGTGAAAGGCCTCGACCACCTCCTTGGGAGAGGGAGGGCATCCTTTGACAGCTATCATCTCTTTTATGTTGGGATGATTCCTGTTCTTCAAGTACATGCATTTTCCCAGGAGTATGGTCTTGTTCATGCCAGGGGTCGGTTCCATTATCTTCCCTGTGAGCACCTCCACATTGTCCCAAGGCTGACCCTTCCAGGCTTGGGCTATGGCTGTGAGAACAACACCCGTGAGCCCGGAGCAGTAGGTGCACATGGTGAGATCGTACTTCCTGTAGGAGATCCCTTTTATCCCCATCTTGGCCAGGGCCAAGGGAAGGGAATTGTCCTCCGTGTATGGAAAGCTCCATTCGTGCTTGCTTGCCACGGATTCTATGGGCTCTCCCACCACCTCCACGTCCGAGAGATCCACGGGCCTTCCCCTGTCCGATGCGGCGTGAACCAAATGGGGGACTTCCCGGGGCTCGTACCCCAGGATCTTGGCACCCACCTTGTCGGCAGCGAGCACGTCCGAGGAGGCGACGAGCACGTTGGTCCTCCTTATTCGGCCATCGAAACTCGGCCCCCTCTCGTTGGTGTAAATGCCGTCCAAGATGGTGAGCGATGGAGGGAGTTTGTTGGCTAGCCTCGCGATCATGTAATTGAGGTCCTTGACAGGATCAGGCCCGTGACACTTCTTCCTGGAATTTATGTCTATCATCCCCTTGAGGTTCTTTATTCCCAGGCTGACAACTGCCTGAGCGTGGGTTTTGAGGACCGGGATATTCACGACAAAGTCACTTTCCAGAATGTCCTCGTTGTAATTGAGGACAACTCCTGCCCCGAGATCGACCTTTCTGAAGGGCCGCTCGAACACGTTGAGGAGTTTGACGCCGTATCTCTTCTTGAGAACCGTATAACCCAGGGTCTCGAAGGCGTGGGCGGGAGTCTCCTTGTCATTGGGGACCCTCGTCACAGTGCCCTCCCCAATGGTTATGTCCTCAACACCTCTCTCCTTCAGAAGCACCACAACGTCTTCCACGACCCGAGAGGTCGTTATCACTCCCCATTTGGGGAATGGGGCTGATCTCGTCCAGAATACTATGTTGGGTTTTATGAAGACCTTTGGGTTTGAGGGCATGTGCTCCAATCCCCGACAGAGCTCCACCGCCTTTCTCACCGACTCCCCAGGTCTCTCGTATCTCACAATGGATACCAGGAACTTGACCTCGCTCATCTGGATCCCCTCCTGCCCTTCTTGGTACCTACCTCAGGATGAGCCTCCACCTTCTGCCCCGACTCCAGGGGCTCCACTATTAGGCGGAAGCTCCAAGAGTCCTTCTCTTTCTTCCTCGAAATCCCTTGAACTACCAGATCCGTGAGTGGATCAGCGAAGGCCACCAGATCCTCGGGCTTTCCGAGAAGCAACTTTCTCGTGAGGATGTGCTCTATTGTGCCGAGGACTACCGACCTCACCAAGTACGGATCTGTATCGGGCGAGAACTCGCCCGATGCTATGCCTTCTTCCACCACCTTCAGGATGACCCTCGACCCCTCGCGAACCGTCTGATAGGCCTCGGTTTCCAGGAACTTCCTATTCTGTTTCAGGACCAACATGGCAATGGAGGCGTAATCTGGATTGTTCTGATAGAAGGAAAGGTAGTGATAGATTATGCTCCTCAATTTGTTGGCCGCGCCCCTCACGTACTGGAGGTGAAACTCCAGCACTTCCTTTCCCCTTCTTGCGGTCTCCCCGGGGATGGAGAAGAGAAGCTCTTCCTTGGAGGAGAAGTACTCGTAGATCGTGGCCTCAGAAAGCCCAGCCTCCCTCGCCACATCGGAGACCGTGGCCTCCTGGAATCCCTTTCTGGCAAAAACCTTCTCTGCGGCCTTGAGTATCTGCTCCTTTCTCTGACTGGCTCTCCGGGATCGACTCATGTTCAGTGCTCCGAGGCCCATTAAGAGAGTCCCGACACTTGGCAAACAGACATTATGATTATTGGGACCTTAGCGCACATCGTATCAAAAATCAACCCCATCTCATGAAGGTCTAAAAAGAGGGGTGGGGAGATGTCAGAGCCATTGCCGAAAACTTCGAGGCCTCGCCTCAAAAAACACCCCAGGTCTCGGTCCCCATCAGGTTGGGAGGGGAACGCTTGAGTGCGACCGAGGCGTTTTCCATTCAAATTACCGGCCTCTTGCGTAACCTCCGGCGGTAATGAAAGTCCTTGCCATCCGTCCGGCCCTGCAATGCGGACGCGGAGACCGCGTGCCTCCGAGAAAACCGCCTTCGGCGCCATCTCCTGGCCTTCCCCGTAAGGCCATCTCACCTCCGCTGGCCCCCCCCGGAGGGGCGGGCTCCGCACGCCCGTAATGTCGGCATCGCGACTTACCGATGCATCTCGCCTTTGAAGCCGCTGGTTCCCCTTGTCCGGGTTCCGGTTTCGCGGAGGGGCGGGCTCCGCACGCCCGCTGGGGAGGCTTCGGCTTGACCCGACGCATGTCCCCCTCAGGCTACCGCGCCTTCGCTAGCGGATGTGGTGGGAATGAGATGTCTCGGCCTGCGTTTGGCCCTGCAATCCGGACGCACAGAGTGCGTCCCTCCGAGAAAACCACCCTCCGCGTTATGCCAGTGTTTTCCCCGCTAGGCCATCCCAGCTTGGATAGCCCCCCCGCGGAGGGGCGGGCTCCGCACGCCCGCGGGAAAGGTATTGGCTCCACCCGGGCATATCCCCGCTAGGCTACCGGACCATCGTTAACGGATGTGGTGGGAATAAGATGTCTCGGCCTACGTCCGGCCTCGCAACGCGTACGCACAGAGCGCGTCCCTCCGAGAAAACCCCCTCTCGCGTTATCCCCGGGTTTTCCCCGCTAGGCCATCCGAGCTTGGATAGCCCACCCCTCGGAGGGGCGGGCTCCGCACGCCCGCAAGGAAGGCCTAACCCCGTCCTCGTGTATTCCCATTCAACCACCGGCCTCTTGCGTAACCTCCGGCGGTAATGAAAATCCTTGCCATCCGTAGGACCCTGCAACGCGGACGCACGGAGTGCGTCCCTCCGACAACACCGCCTTTCGCGCCATCTCCGGGTTTGCCCCGCGAGGCCATCCGTGCAGGGTTAGCCCCTGCCCAGGGGCGATTTGTCCCAGAAGATCAAGGTCAGGCTTGGAGTGCTTCGCAGCTAGGGGCTCTAAATGGGGTTTTCCCCAACTCAAGGGCATGGGCCCCAAGTGGGCATCTCGAAAGTCTCCATGAGTTCGCAACTACGGTGAGGCTACTCAGGAACATAGCTCCTACTGCCACGAAGGGTGTGAGAAGCCCTCCCAACGCAGCAGCTAGTGCCACGGAATTGTAAAGACCCGACAACACCAGGTTCTCGATTACGGTCCTCCTAGCCTTCTTGCAAAGATCCAAGGCCTCCAGAATCTTCTCCAGCTCACCTCCAGGGATCCAGACATCCGCCCCACCACCTGGGCCTCGGGCACGCCTGCCCACGGCAATTCCCATGTGGGCCAAAGCCAGAGCTGGACCATCGTTGAATCCATCTCCCACAGCGGCTACCATCTTCCCCTCTCCTTTTAGCTCTTCCACGATCCTCGCCTTGTCGCTGGGCGTCGCTTCCCCGGAGAAGTCCTCCAGCCCCAGCTCTCGTGCAACCATGCTCGTCGTGACCTTGGAATCACCCGAGATGAGCCTCACTCTCATCCCCCTGCGGACCAACGCCTGGACAAGCCAAGAAGCAGTGTCTCTCAGGGCATCGCCCATGGCCAATAGTCCCTTGACCGACCCATCCCAGGCGACAAAAACGACTGTGAATCCCTTGGACTGGTATTCTCGCGCCTTCTCGAGGAGTGCAGGGGAGATCCTCTGCTCCGACCTTCTCATCCATACCTCACTCCCAACGAAGACTCTCCTCTTCCCCACGAGACCTCTCACGCCCGAACCCTGCTCCTCGTGGAAATCCTGCACCTGCTCCAGGCGAATGCCCCTTTCCAGAGCAAAGGCCACGATCCTCTTGGCAATAAGGTGCTCCGATGCCGCTTCCAATGAGGCCGCAATGGAGAGCAGCTCCTCGCAGTTCTCTTCCGGGCAATGGATTTCTCTCATCTCGAAGTTCCCGTGCGTCACGGTTCCCGTTTTGTCGAGGAGGATCTCGTCCAGTCTACCACCCCTTTCCAATATCTCGGGATTCCTCACGACGATCCCCCTTTTTCTCCCCAAGGCGATGGCCGCAGATTTAGCCACAGGGATAGCGATTCCCAAAGCACAGGGACACGCCACAGCCCACACGGTGAGTCCCCTCATCAAGGCATCTTTCAAGTCTTGCCCAGAGACAACAAGCCATAGGGAGCTCGACAATCCCAGGGCTATAACCCCGGGGACGAACCACTTCAAACCCTTTTGAGCCAAATTGTCCCAGGAAGTGGGAATCTTCATGGCCTCCATCACCGAGGAGACCATCTCTCCCAGAAGGCTCGCACTCCAAGGGCCGCTTGCCAAAACGAAAACCCTCCCCTGGAGCACAATTGCTCCTGCAAGTGCGGGCGAGCCACGAGCCAGGGCCACAGGCCGCGACTCCCCTGTGAGGGAGGAGTTATCGACCATTGCTTGCCCCCGGGTCACGATGCCATCGACGGGAATCGTCTCCCCCTCCCGAACCTCTATCTCCTGTCCCTTCTCCACCTGGGAGGCCGGCACCCACTCCTCCTGGCCTCTCCTCCACACCCTTGCCTTGAGAAAGCCAAGCCTCGCCATTTCCAGGAAGGAAGAATCCCTGAGTTTGGCCCGCATCCTTTCCTCGACGTATCTTCCCAGAAGGACAGTGGTGACCAGCATGCAACCAGTGTCGAAGTAAAGGTGAAGGCTCCCCCGAAAAATGGATCCCATGCTGTAAAGGTACGCGCTCAGGGAAGCCAACGAAACCAAGGTCTCCACATTGGGCATCCAGGCCCTCATCGCCGCAATCCCTCTCCTCATCACTGGAAATCCACACCAGAAAATGACGGGCGTGCTCAGAACCCAAATGGGAACGGAGAGGTAACTCACTGCCCTTTGACCCAGCTCCTCCAAGAATCCCCAGTACACGGCCCACGAAATCATCATGACTTGACAGGTAAGCAGGGCAGCGACCACAACCCTCCTCAGGGAAAAAGGAGCTCGTATCCTCGCTTCATCCCCTTCTTGGACAGGTAGGGCCTGGTAGCCCCAAGAGCTTATTTTCTCCATCAACTCCCCTGGGGTGACAAAAGAGGGATCGTACAGGATACGAGAAAGCTCGGTCCCGAAGGACACTTCCGCCTCTTTCACGCCCTTGACTTTCTCCAAGAGCCTTTCCAAAAGCCAAGAGCAGGAAGGACAGCTCATTCCCGAAATTTTGAACCATAGCTCCAGGCTATAGCTGGCTTCCACCCCTGCGGCCGAGCCACTGCGAGGTGCCTTTCCCCCAGATTGCCCCAAAAGGCCGGATTCCTTGCAAAGTCGAAATAGCTCTGTACTTTCCACTTTTTGGGGCAGCTCTCCATATTTGGAAACCAGGATCTCGTATACAGCCTTGCATCCTGGACAACAGAATTCCTTTGGCTCGCCTCCCATCAAGGACCTGCTTCTGGCCTTGGACAGAGGAAGACCGCAAAGGTCGCACCTCCTCTCTCGATGCAGAGCTCCTTCAGAAGACCTGACTTGCAGTTCAGCTTCCATGTAATCTGGAGATGGCTTTGAGCCCCTTGTAGGCCACCATTGCCCCCATGGCCATGACACCCAGAGCAGCCACTTTCTCGCCCACAAGCCTAAGTTTCACCGACACAGCCGTCGCACACACACCCAGGAAAAGCAAGCTCGGGACCGTTCCGGCCCCAAAGAGCACCATGGTCGAGAGGGCCTCCAGGAACGAATCGGACACAGCGGCCTTTACTATCATGGCCCATGGGAGCATACAGGGAAGAAAGCCCGTTGCGATCCCAAGGGCCACCTTGCCCATTGGTCTGGAAGAGCCGATCCACCTCTTTACCCAGAAACCCGGCGACCATTTGGACTCAGAAGGACCCACGGTCCCCCAGGAAAGAGACGGCACGAAACCAGCAAGCAGAAGGCCCATGGCAATCATCACGACCCCAGCGGCCAGGCTTCCCCATCCCCTGAGGTGGCCCAGGATACCCTGGAGCTCCACACCATGGCCAATGGCCCAAGCAACACAGCCCAAAAACGCGTAAGAGGAGATTCTCCCACAGTGAAAGAGGAGATGGCTGCGAACACCCTTGGTGGCAAGTGACCTCAGGGGGCCATGGGCTTTTTCCTGCAACGAATAGGCAAGTACTATTGGGCCGCACATTCCCACGCAATGAAAGCTCCCCGCAAGGCCAACGAGCAACGGACCCAGAAGATCCCACAGTCCCATGGCCCTACGTCCCCACCAAGGCTCTGAGATGCAGAACGATCGCCCACCTGTCCTCCTCGGAGATGGTATGTGCCAGAGGGGGGCTCCTTCGTGATCCCAGGGAAATTATCTTGAACAGTTCTCCATCAGAGAGGGCCTGCACCCATTGAGATCGGAGATCCGTGGGAAGGGGATGAAAGCTTTGGCCAACAGTGCCCCTTCCATCCCCTCTCAGGCCATGGCACATGGAACAGAAATTCTTGAAAGCCTCTTTTCCCCTCTGGAGGTTCTGGGGCTCGGGTTTCAAGGGATTGGGGATCTCTTTGGGATCCACCGAAGAGATCCAGAGGACACCCCCTTCAATGGGCACAGTGCCAGAAGGCATGGAGGGAAGCTTGGTCTCGTAAGTCCGGACTGACTCTTGGTCCTTCATGCGGGCATAATCGCAACCCAGGAGGCCCCCCGCCAGAAACGCAAAGCCCACGCAGAAGACCACTCCTAGCCCCCTTTCCCCTTTACCCATCCGCCTCTCCTTCATGAACCAAACTCCTCTCGCCTCGGGCCCTTGCGATTGGGCCACAAGCTCTTCTCTATTTTTAGCGATCCACATGTTGAGGCCTCGCCTCTTCCAAAGTCAGAGGCCCACGGGTTGAGTAAGGAGACTCGCCAGGGACATCTCTCACGAGGCCGAAATCCCAACTGGGAGGCCCCTTATCGCCGATAGTGAAAAAGAGAAAAAGCCCCCAGCATACAAAGAGCAATCCCAGCCCCACTACAAGGAGCCATCCTTTCAGATTGGACCCGTGCATCGAAGGCCGCTCCTCCCTTCGCAAGGACACCTGGCCTTTCTCCCCCCATACTTCCCTCAAAAGGAGGGACCCATGATACCCACCTTTATGGCGTAAGCTAAAGCCCAAAGAAGGAATCCAGCATACACCAATACCAGCAAGGGGGGGATTGGTCCTCTTGCGATCCTGATCCCGTCAGGGTACTCCCCCTCTTCCACCTGCCCTTCTCCCTCCCTGCGGTGACCCCTGAAAGCGAGCCATATGGCAATGAGACCACCTAGCCCCATGAAAAATGCCAGTGTCACGTACTGGATGTCCAAAAGAGGGAAAAAACGCATGGACCTATATCCCCCTCGTCCCAAAGGTCAGGACAAAACAGGCCACAATTGCCCCGAGCAAGAGTATCCCCACAACCAAGAGAAAATAGGGTGCAATGCTGGCCTTCCCCCTTGGCGCAGTATGGCCCTTCTTCTCTCCATCGGCTATCAGGGGTAGAAATCTAGCCCTCTCCTGCTCTGCCATCTGCCCGGATTCGAGGGCCCAGAGGAAGCTCCAGAGGGCAGCTCCCAAACCCAGCATTATGAGGACGATCCAGCCCAAGAAGTACATTTCACTTCCCCTCGCGAGGCCTGATGTACGAGGCTTCTATTCCTCTCGGTTCTCCTCCCGCGTCGGTCTCTCCGATGAAGTACACAGCGACATAGTTCCCCACATCCCAGATCTTCTCGGATTCCAGTTCCCTTTTGAAATAGGGCATGGCTGTGCCCGTGATGCCATTCATGATCTGATAGTAGAGAATGCCCCCTGAGATCCCCCTCCCCTTCAGAATGGTGAAATTCAGGGGCGGAGGATAAAGATAAGGCTGAGCCGGGCCCATGCCATCTCCTATGGGGCCATGGCATCCTATGCAGAAGCTCTGATATATCCTTTTTCCCCTCAGAAGACCGGCCTCGGTTGTGGGATACGGGTTGGGAAGCTTCCTCCAGGGCTCTGGCACATGGCTGTGGAGCCACTCCACATTGGCATCTGGCCCTGCCTCGTAAGCCTTGATCGCCTCTTGTTTCCAGTAACGCTGGCGGGCCATCCGCGCGTCGGCGTCTTTGAAGCCCAGGCTCTGAACATATGCTGTGAGTGCCAAGAGCCTTTCCCTGCCCAGAAACTCCCAAGGGGGCATCAGGGATTCAGGTCTCGTGAACCTGGGATTTATGAAATGGGCCATGTGCCAATCATCTGGATGCTCCCCTCCTGCCTGGGAAAGATCCGGGCCGGTCCTTTCCGAGCCCAGTTGGTGAGGCCTGTCCGACACGTAGTCCCCAGCTTGAGCCACTCTCTGGGCGCCCAGGTCCCAGTCGAGATTTCTCACGTACTGGCTGTGACAATAGGAACAGCCATTTTGGATGTAAATCTTTCTCCCTTCCTCTTCCAAAGGGGTCCTTGGCCTGAATATCTCGGATGGGGTGTCCTTGGCCGTGATTCCAGGAAGCAGGACTGCAACGAAGAACACGCAGAGAAATATTGCCAGAGAGCCTCCCACTATGAAGCCGGGGGTCATTCTCATGGCCCCTCCTGTCCAGTGAGGTCGCCACTGCCTACCTTCGAGCGGGCTTCCCTCAGGCTCATAACTATGTTGTAAAGGCCCACCAATGCCCCTGCCACTATGAATATTCCGGATGCTGCCCTCGCCACCATGTATGGATGAAGTTGGGGCAGAACCCTGTAAACCACCTCTCCGTTGAGCCAGGCGTGACCCTGCACCAGGCCGGCAGCCGTGAGGATGCCGAAGAACCCTGTCATCCCGGTCAGCACAAGCCAATACTGGATGTCAGCCAGGGTCTCGCTGTAGATGGGCCTTCCGGTGATCCTGGGAAGCATGAAATATATGCCGCCCAGAGCTGTCATACCGGCAAAGCCGAGAACACCCATGTGGGCATGGGCAACCACCCAATTGGTGAAGTGGGTGACCTTCTGGATGTAAGGGAGGGACTGGAGGGGGCCCTGGAGGCAGGTGAAAAGGTACCAAACTGTCCCAGCGAATACGAACTTGCCGCCTATGTCCGTGTGTATGACCGATATTCTGCCCTTCATGGTCAGCCAGAGATTTATCAGGACAGTCATCACTGGAACCAGCATCCCTATGCTTCCCGTTATGGCAACCACTTTGAGCCACGTTGGTGCGGGGGCTTGGAGGAGATGGTGGGTGCCGATGTGGGAGTAAAGGAGAAGCAAGGACCAAAATCCCACGAGCGACAAGGTGTGGCTGTAAAGGGGGCGCCCCGTCACTATGGGAATGACATAATATGCCACCGCCACAGCCAAAGGGGTGAAGAAGAAACCCAATATGTTGTGCCCGTAAAACCATGCCAGGATAGCGTCCGGTATTCCCCAAATGGACCCTGTCTGCGGGGCCCATACTGCGTTTCCGAAGAAGTAACTCAAGAAGGTGAATATGAGGGCACCCATCACGTACCACACGGAAACGTAGAGGAGGTTCTCACCCCTTTTTCGGACAGTCATGAGGAGGTTGTAGAAGATACCGAGAAGCACTATCAATATCGCCACATCCACAGGCCATATGAACTCGGCATATTCTCTGTTCTGCGTATACCCCATGGTGAGGGCCGCAACCCCAACCCCAATGGCCAGATCCCAGAGGACGACGCAAAAGAGCCCTATTCTCTCGCTGTGGAGTTGCGTTCTGAGCAACCTCGGGACGAGGAAATGGGCTGACCCGAGGAGGGCTGACCCGACGAACCCGAACATGACCATATTGGTGTGAGCCTGTCTCAGCCTTCCGAAAACCAGCCACGGGACATTTCCCAGGAGATCTGGCGCTATGAGCTCCACTGCACCAGTCAGGCCTGCAAGGGTGCCCATGACCATCCAAAAGGCCGAGGACAGAAAGAAGGACTTCACAGTCATCTGTCCATTCGATTCCCTCGCCTTCACCTCATGTCCCCTTCATCTGTGGCATGCAAGCCAGCAGTCGAGCTCTGCTCCCAAGGCTCTATGGCATCCAACACAAAAGCCCATCTTGAAATCCACCCTGGGAAGTCTATCCCATTTGGCCACATCCCCGTGGCATACCCGGCAATCTATTCCTCTCCGTACGTGAGGTTCGTGGTTGAAGTGGACGTGATCCGGGATATAGTAAGCCCTGGCCCACGGGACAGGAACCCCATTGTCCAGATACCATAACTCTTTTTGGATTTCCGGATGCAGAGGGATGATGTGCTTGTGGCAGAAAAAGCACTTCTCCACATCGGGTATTCCTGCCCTGGGGGATCTTTCCGCGAAGGGATGACAGAAAAGGCAGCTTATCTCTTTGACTCCGGCATGAACCCTGTGGCTGAAATAAACGGGTTGCTCTATCCCTGCTCCCTTCTCGGGAAAGATGTAGAAAAAGTAAAGGGTACCGCAAACTAGAACTGCACCGGCCAAGAACCAAAAGTACTCCCTCACCCTGGACACCTCAACCCCTAACCTTTCCCCCTTTGTTGGACCCCGGGAGATGGCCACTTACCTCGAGGGGATCTCCACTTAGCGATCCCCATCTCTTCTCAAACAGAGGATCCCCTACGGGAAGCCATGGGACCCTCTCCATGAACCACCCAAAGCACATTATCTCCAGTGAGAGGAATCCAACTGCAACTCCTACCTCGGCCCACCCCAATGGAATTTGCCCTCTGGCTCCGACAGACGGAACAACGAGGAGAAAACGCTCTAGCCACATCCCTCCCAGGACGACCAAGGCTGTGGCTCCTAAAAGTGGGGGGCTCATCTTGAGCTTCCTGCTCAGAAGGGCCACGAACGGGATCCCGAATGCTCCTGCCAAGACAACCCAGGCCACACTGTTCCACGGCTCTGTCTTGACTCTCAGGATCACGTACTTGGTCTCCTCCGGGATATTTCCATACCAGATGACAAGGAATTGAGAATAGAAGAAATCCCCCGTGACCAGACAGAAAGCGAAGAGGAGCTTTCCCAGATCGTGGAAGACAGAACCATCGATCTTCCCTTGGATCCCTTCCCTTCGATGGAAAAGGAAAGAAAGAACGGCCAGCCAGGCAAGGGCGCTGTAAAGGCCTCCCATGAAATAGTAGCCACCGAATAGGGTGCTCACCCAGTGGGGATCCAAGGACATGATCAAATCCCATGCCAGAACGCTCATCCCCACACCGTACAGAATCCCGAGGACGGGCGAAAGGAGAATCTGTCTTCGCCATCTCAGCCTCACGGAGGTCTCATCCCCTCCCAGGAGTTTTTCCTCGTCAGCTCTGACTGATTGGTGCACCAAGAAATAGGAGACCAGAGTCATTGCCCCAATTACGAGCAGGTCCCTTCCGAAAAGAAAATCTGCCTCAAGCCATCTCTCTTTACCGTGAACTGGATGAGTGGACCAGATGTACAGGCTTCGGTGCCCTGCATAGAGAAGGGCAACTAAGATCCAGAGAAAGGGCATCGTGGCCACTTGGGCTTCGGCTAGTCTCTTGAGGGGTCTTCCCCAGCTCGCATTGGTCATGTTCATTATGGCCACCCAGGTGACAGAGCCCATGCAAATTCCCATCCAAAAGACCAGGTTCACGAGGTAGCTGCCCCAGGCCCTGGAAGGATCCTCCCCTCTTATCCCCAATAGGAAGGAGGCAGCACCCAACACTATTCCAGCCAAGGGAAGCAACTTCATTGTGAGGTCTCCCGAGTTCGCAAAACCCTCACTTCCTCTGCCCCGGCTTGCTCCAAGGAGATCTCGATCTCCTCTCTCTGAGCCCTGTCGCACTCGAGAAGGAGGCCAAATCTGTCCTTGCTGAAGCGAGGATCGTAACCCTGAGACCCTCTCAATCTGGGCAACCCACAGAGAAACAGCATACAGAGAAGGGTGCTCAGGAAGCCGAAGAGAATGGTCATCTCGAACCCCACAACAACGAGAGGCACAGCCGGTGGAGTGGGCTTGCCGCTCGTTACGAATTTCCACTCGAGGAAGGTGTAGATGGCGAAGCCAACTCCCAGAGACAGTCCTGCAAGGCCTCCCAGCAAGGTCGCGAAGCGCACAGGGCTTGTCTTTCTTACGCCTATCTTCTCCAGGATCTCCCTGCAATCTATGGGAGAGTAAACGGTCCTGACCTTCGCCCCCTTGCGCTGGATCAGAGGGATCGCCTCTTCCAGTTGCCCCAGGGAGGTGAATATGCCCAAGAGTCTCTCCTTCATCTTGCCCCTCCCCTCAACTAGACCTTCCCATGGGTCCACAGATGTTCCTTCATCTCGAAGACAGAGACCGGCGGGACGAACTTGCAGAACAAGAGGAAGAGAAACAGGAACATGGAAAAGGAACCCAGCATGATACTCAGCTCCACCCATGATGGAGAATAGACTCCCCAGGCGTGGGGCACATACTCGTGGGACATGGATCCAACTATGATGACGAACCTCTCGTACCACATTCCTATGTTCACGATGATGCCCACGGCGAAAAGCCAGATGAGATTGGTCCTTATGGCCTTGATGAGGAACAACAATGGACCTGCCACGTTGCACACGACCATCACCCAGAACTGGGGTGCATAATGGCCAAACGCTCTCCATATGAAAGTATCCCACTCGAACATGTTTCCGCTATACCATGCCATGAAATACTCCACCCCATAGGAGTAACCCACAATGAGCCCTGTCAGGACCATTGTCTTGGCGATGGATTCCAAGGTCCCCACATTGATCAACGGCTGAAGCCCCAGGAGTCCCCTCATGGGGATGAGAAGGGTCAAGACCATGGCCAAACCCGAATGAATTGCCCCAGCCACAAAATAAGGGGCGAAGATGGTGCTGTGCCACCCGGGAACTATCGAAAGGGCGAAGTCCCACGAGACAACGCTGTGCACGGATATCACGAGGGGTGTCGCGAATGCTGCGAACAGAAGGTATGCCGTCCCATAGTGACGCCACTGGATGTGGGTTCCTTGCCAGCCGAGGGAAAAGATACCATAGATCCTCCTCTTGAGGCCTGTAGACTGATCCCTCAGGGCAGCGAGGTCCGGCAGCATGCCCATGTACCAGAACATGCTGCTCACGGTCAAATAGGTGGATATGGCGAGGAAGTCGAAGACCAAGGGAGACTGGAAATTGGGCCAGAGATCCCTCTGGTTGGGATACGGGATTATCCAGTAAAATATCCAGACCCGGCCGAGATGTATGAAGGGAAAAAGACCAGCGATCATCACCGCGAATACGGTCATGGCCTCTGCTGCCCTGGCAATGGAGGTCCTCCATCGGGCCCTCAAGAGATAGAGAATTGCGGATATGAGAGTGCCTGAATGGGCTATTCCTACCCAGAATACGAAGTTCACAAGGTAGATTCCCCAGTTCACGGGATGGTTTATTCCAGCCACGCCCATGCCCGTCAGAATCTGATAGGCCCAACAGGAGGCCCCATAGAGAAGGCCGAAAAGACAAAGGATCACAGCCCCCCAGTAAGATCTTCCAGGTGGGCTCAACGCACCCAGGATCACCTCCTGCACTTCAGAGTAGCTCTTTGGTGTGGACGCTTGCCAATCTTTCACGGAGCCATGGCCTCTCTTCTGGTCTCGAGCCTTCTGAGATAGATCACAGCGGGTTTCGTGTTGAGGTGCCCGAGTACTTGATATGCCCTGGGATCTCTGGATAGTCGAGCTACCCGACTTTCAGGATCCATGAGGTTCCCGAAAACCAGAGCCTCAGTGGGGCAAGTCTGGACGCATGCAGGAATCACTTCACCATCCCTCAGGGTCCTTCTCTCCCCTCTTATTCGGTTCTTGGCCTCAACTATTCTCTGAACGCAGAACGAACACTTCTCCATCACTCCTTTTTGCCGCACAGTGACATCTGGGTTGAGTTGGAGATGGAGGGGTTTCGGTCTCGTGAAAGTGAACCAATTGAATCTTCTCACCTTGTAGGGACAATTTTGCGAGCAGAATCGGGTCCCTATACATCGATTGTACACCTGGTTGTTCAGACCCTCTGCGCTATGATGGGGTGCATACACAGGGCAGACCGACTCGCACGGTGCCGCATCGCAGTGCTGGCAAAGCATTGGAAGAAAGCGGACCTTGAGAGGATGATCCTCCAGGTACCTCTCGATTCTGATCCATTGCATCTCCCGGCCTTGAAGCACAAGCTCTCTTCCCACTATGGCCACGTTGTTCTCCGCATTGCACGCTATGACACACGCCCCACAACCGATGCATCTGTCCAGATCCACAACCATTGCCCATCTGTAGAGATTGTGTTTGTGGGGAGGATAGAAATCCTCCTTGGGGTCGTAAGCCTCTGGCAGAGGGAGCCTCAGTTTTGGTAGTTGCCCTTTGGATTTCGCCTCTCGGTATTCCCCGAGATCCATCCCCTGAGCGAGTCCCCTGCCGTGCTGGGAGAGGCTTCCATCAGTGTTCGCGAATTTCACCTTCAAGGCCCTCGGTTGAATGCTCACATGGTTGGCCCCTCTTGAGCAGAGCTTCCACCCATTGACCCCGCACCCCTTGGCGAATCTCCCAAAGGATGTGTGGCCCTGGCCCAAGGGCATGGAGAGGACACCAGGGATCGTGAGCGGGGTGACGTACGCGGGAATCTCTGCCTCTCCCCCGAACCCTTTCAAGACGACCACCTGTTCATTCGAGATCCCAAGCCTTTCGGCATCTTGTGGGTGGATCTCCAACCGAGCAAGGAGATTTCCTTGCTCTCTATCTTGTCCCTGAGGCTTAGGAGTTCTGATCTCTTCGCTGCGGATGCGATGGACCATCCTCTTCCCACATCTATGAGCTCGAGGCTCTCTTTCTTGAGAGAGCACAGTACGTGAGAGATCCAAGCGGTTTCATGGGCATGAGGATCCACAGTCTCAAGACCTGAGGATAAGACGATAGGCCTCCTCGACCTTTGAAAGAGCTTCCTCACGAAATGGAACTCTTCCCTTTTCAGACCCGCCTTGGAAAGGAGCGTTTCTTCCTCCCATTTCTCGAGAAAGGCTTCCAGATGGGCGCTTCCTGGCCATGGGGCCTTTTCCCCCTCTTTGTCTTTCCAAGAAGCTTTGAGGAGGGCAAGTGCAGCATACCTCTGAGCTCCAGGTCTCACCTGGAGCCACATATCGGCATTGGCAGCAGTCTGGGAGAGCCGCGGCCCGAAAAAGACGAAAAACCCCCTTTTTCCTTCCTCAGGCGTCCTGAACTCCGAAAACCTCCTGGCATACTCCACGGGAGAAATCCAGGTCGAGAGAAAATCTGCCCCGAAAGAGATTATGAGGTCAGCCTTTTCCATGGAGTAATGGGGAACTGCCCAAGTTCCGAACACCTTCTGGGCCGCTTGCGCCAAAGGCTCGTAAGAGAGGGGCTCGTACATCACAAGCCCCCCTAGGGCCAACTTTTCCACCCACTCGATGCAGAGGTCCCTGAGGCTTCCTGTGAGAAGGCCCGTCATGAAAACCGCCCTCTCTCCCTCCCCTCGGGATAGGAGCCCCTTTAACTCCATGGCAGCTTTGGAGAAGGCTTCCTCCCAGCTGAGGGCTCGGAAGACCCCCGAGCCGTCTTTCTCTCCCGGTCCCCTGAACCTGTCCGGATCGTAAAGGCCCTGAAGGCCGGCCTGCCCCCTCGCACACAGAGCCCCCCTATTGACGGGGTGAGCGGGATTGCCTTCCAATTTGACTACCCGACCATCCCTGTTTCTGGCCCAAAGACCGCATCCAGCCTGGCATTCCATGCAGGTCGTTGCGTACCAAGAGGCCTTTCCTGGCACAACATCCTTTGGTGGATTGAGATAAGGAATGAGCCTTCTGGGAGACTCCGAGGAACATCCTGTCAGGGATGCACTCCCCACAAGACCGAGAAGTTTCAGAAAATGTCTTCGGCCCAAAGATGGCATCTGAGGGTCAATCTCCACCTATCTGCTGCGAATTATATCCGGGGATCACTTTGTGGCCAATACCTGGATGTACGATTAGGCGAGTCGAGGGTCTGCTGAAAGTATATTCGTTCCCCCATCTGGGGCTCTCCTCGGGGAGATTGAAGGGCGGGGTCACCGTCCCTCACTTTTCCCCAAAGCATCCCGGGTTCGAGCTTCTCTTCACCAGGACCTCC
>Ga0078972_1003275_pt1 | contig 49188 bp, 41 predicted proteins | sample YelNatPaOPGAMG01_FD_67568 | JGI IMG/M metagenome (GOLD analysis project Ga0078972, IMG submission 67568) | Hot spring thermophilic microbial communities from Obsidian Pool, Yellowstone National Park, USA - OP-RAMG-01 (SPADES assembly) (version 2) | ecosystem: Environmental > Aquatic > Thermal... | reverse complement strand
TTCTGAGGATGGTATCATACTTTATGGCGACAATGTTTGCCCCGTATATGGGTTCTGAGGATGGTATCATACTTTATGGCGACAATGTTTGCCCCGTATATGGGTTTTGAGGATGGTATCATACTTTATGGCATCGGCGCTATGGCCATTCTGGCCGCAGGTGTGCAGCAGCGAAGTGTCAAGGTATTCTGGGAGGCGTTGCTGGGCATCGTTCATCCTTCGATCAGGCCATATGGTAGCCCTCTGTACCGAGCATCAGGTGTGTTTTCATTCGAGAGTTTGATCGAGAAATCCCGGAGAGATGTGGTTAGTTGGCAGCCCCGTGTCCAGAGTTCCTACGAACAGTTGGAGAACGAGGTGCGGCTAGGCGAGCGAAGCAAGGTTTGCCTTTCAAAAGTAGGATCCTATGCGATCCTTAAGTGGCAGCCTGCATCTCATCTATGGGAAGATTCTCTCCGTCGATGTGTTTTAGCAGCAGGGCTTTGAAGAACGTTTTCTGACGTATATTTCTGGAACAAATGCTTTTCTTCCGGTATCTCCTGGTCCTGTCTTGGGAAGGAACTTTCTCTTCGAAGCCCGTTGGTTTCATCGCATTCTCTTCGAAAAAGCGGGACGATATGACTATCGTGGCCAGACACGACAGCCTTTTCGCTTCGTGATTCAGACGCTCTTTGTGGACGGTGCGACTGAAGCTCACCCCTTCTCTGTGTCTATTCCCGAATCCTTGGGTACATTTTCGTGACTCCTCCGTCACGAGCATACCTACAGACCGCAGCGCGTCTTTCTACTCGAGCATGCGCACGAACAGAGGAGCACCCGAGCAGTTCAGGGCCGGTTTCGGTACAGAATGGTGCCAGGGGCACGAACGACTCGTCCATTGGACTGTGAGCTCAAAAATGTCTTTTGACGACAGAGAAGACACCTTGGACTGCATTGTACTAGAAAGGACTTGCTCGGACGAATAGCAGCTCAACGAGAGTCGCAACTGCAAACTCCGTGACCGCTTTTGAGTGATGAGAAGCGGATTCGTGAATGATCGAGGGTGAAGAAGCTGGGTAGGAGAAGCCACGAAGAGTGCTTCGAAAATAGAGTTGGGGCAGAACCATCCTGCCCGTTTCGTGACCGGCACGCGATGCCATAACAGTATCGCCTCAGGAGCTGATATTATCCGAGCGCTCGCTTATACGTCCTTGACAGACAGCGCTTTGTCGCGCTCTGAGTACCCGTCTTAGGGTGTACCATTTGCCCCGAATGAAGTCTCATCGAGGTAGATGAGCATCTTTCTTCCATATTCGAAGCGTTCGCATTTCAGGACGAAGCCAATAGTTTGTCATTCAATATGGCACGGTCTCCAATACGATTATACCGGTTGCTTCGAGCGTTCACGTCTACCCATCACCTTTCGAAGCAGCAGTACGGAACCTCGGCATCCTGTGACTAGTGTTGTACTAGGACTTAAAGAACGTATAGAATGGAATTAATTGGCAAGAGCGAACTCATAGGAATAGAGTTTGAAGGGTTCCATTTTGGGTGTACGATTTCTAGAACAAGGACAACGAGAAGAATGGTTCCTCTCCCCGCAGATCGTTGAATAACTGACAGGTCGACCAAAGACACGTCTCGTTCGTTAACTGTGACAGCACAAGTGCTTTCCTTGACATTTTCCCTATCGACTGGGTGCTCCCCATACGTTCAATACCTGACATACGAACCAATAAGAACAAAAAGCACGCTGATCGAGGTATTCAAAACCTCACTGCTCTTTGAGTTTCTCTATGCCTATGCAGCGCTGCACAGCACAGCACAGCGCACTTTTCAGCAGGTGTCGTAGAACGCGCCAAAAGCGGCGCGCAAAACGTTCACACCGTTTTGGCGCGTTTTGCTGCGGAACTTACTCCAACGAAGCGGTTGATCATCAGTGAGTGTTTACGGAACGCTCCAGAAAGAGGAACTTCAGGTACTGCAGCCGCTGAATAGCTTACGAGGGTGCTGATCGCAAGGTTCGGGCACACAGCGTCACGCTTGCGGTGCCTGGGGAGCTGGCGCGACCTCGTGCCTGACAGTGCAGCAGCGTCGTTGGCACGCTTCTACGTCTTGCCTCTTGGTTCCAAGCAGGGTTGCACGAAGTTCCAGTTCCGTCGAGAGCTGCTCTATGCCGCGGGTAAAGCAACAAAAGAGGCGAGAAAGCAGCCTCCGACGGGGCATCGACGCTGAGTCACCCACTGCGGCAAGCGATGATCCCTTTGCCTTCTGCAGTGATTCGGAGAGCGATCACGAGCCCGCTCTTGTGGCGACCTCACCATCCCGAAAGCGAACGCACATCCGAAAAGAACCTGAAAGGCATGCGGCCCATAAGAGGGTAGATGTTTACTACGGCAGTCGTGCCGACCTGACGTCCGCGGCGGACTCGGACAGGCAAGCTACTGCGAAACGCAAGCAGCGACCCACATCCGCCGCCCCTGAAACGATACAAGAAGGCCACAAGCACGGTACCGCTCGAAGCGGGCGCTCGACGGCAGAGCATACATCGAAAACGCAAGTCGCAACAGGCGCGGAATGCTCCCAGGCGGAAGCACAGGTATCACCACGAACACGCGAGACACGTCTTAACGTTCGGAAGCGAGGTAATGCGGCAAAGTCATCGACACGTGCACAAGTGCCCGAAGAAGAGCTTGAACAATTTTTCAGGGGCGCATCGAGCACATACGGTAGATCTACTGTTCCCGCCGCTGCAACAGCAGAAGCAGCAGTAGTGCGGGTAGCTTCGCGCGCACAGCGCGACAGCAGCGAGTCGCCCTCGATGCGACTTTCACCGGAGTCGATACCCCAGTGCTCCCGAACGGCCAGCACACGCACGTTACCGCCCGCACTGAACACGTTCACCGGGCCCGAGAGCCAACGAGCGCTTACTGCTGCCTCAAGCAGCGACGATGAGAGCGACGTTCATGACGAGAAAGCGCACAGCGAGGCAAGCGCGCTGCCCGCGGCTCTCGGGCGCTGCTCTACTGCAGAGACTCTGACTGGCCCGGATAAGGTCGCGGACACAGCAGGGAAGGTATCGCCGGCTCCTGCGCTACGTGTTGCCACTGGATTGGTCACATCCAGTGGTCCATCCAGAGCAGCAGGCAGTGCTCTACATGGAAGCGCTGCGCTATCGCAACCTGGCCCCGCGGATGCCGCGACGGCGACGACAGCAATGCGGCCGCGACTACATCGCGATAAGCGCCATATTCAACTGGACCCTGCTGCAACAGTGACCGAATCGTGTCACTCCGGGCAAGAGACAGCGGGCTGGCGTCGAGGTCAACTCCTGCGTCTCCGACTGCACCATTTTCTCGCGTTCGATGAAATGGAGATTAGGCCTGGGAGGACCCTAAATCTCGTGGTGGGCCCCAATGGCAGCGGCAAGTCTTCGATTGTAGCAGGAATATGCATCGGACTTGGAGGCAAGCTGGAGCTCTTGTCGAGAGCACCAGTGCTCAGCTCCTACATCAAGCACGGCTGCGAACGAGCGCGCATTGACGTAGAACTCTTCGACCCGGATGCCAGTGGCACGCGACGGCGCATATCACGCTCCTTTAGTCGCGATGGTCGTGGCGGATTCACCCTCGACGGGGAGTCGGTCTCGAAACGCACCATTGAGGAGCTCTGTGCGCACTACGATATCCAGCTAGACAATATCTGCACGTTTTTGCCACAGGAGCGCGTGCCGGAGCTGGTCGAGTGCACACCCACGGAGCTTTTGCGGCAAACGATTCGAGCAGTGTTCGGCAGTGCAGCGCTCGAGGCATTCGAGGCGCTTGCTGAGCAGCAAGCGAATGATGCAGCCTGGGCTAGTCGTCTTGCCGCGCATGAAGCTCGACTTGCAGACTGGATTCGCCAAAATGAGGCGCTCGAGGCACAGCTTCGCTTTTACGAGGAGCGCCAGGCGCTTCTGCAAGAGATCGAACAGATGCGCCTCTACCGACCGTACTGCATCTATGAGATCTGCCGACAAGAGGCAATTGCGGCAAGGGACGCGTTCAAAACCGTAGATCGTGTGTACCGGGCCAAATGTGCAGACTGGGAGCGTCTCTGTGCGCCTCTGCGGGCCATGCAACAGGAGTGGCTGCAACTGCAACACGAGCGTGATGCCCAGAAACAAGTTCTGAGTGACCTATCGGTTGCAGCTCGGCAACAGCAGGCCGATATGAACGAGGCGCTAGCGCGTTTCGATGAGGCCAATGATGCGCTCGCACGCCTTGCCCAGGACCTCGCCGAGCGCAAGCGCAACTATGAAGGATGCCAGCACAAGGTCGAGCGGTTGGAAACGGAGCTTGCAGCGCTCATGCAACGTACTGGGACAGAAGCGGAACTCGAGAAGCGCATCGAAGAAAAGCGACGGGAGCGACAGCAAATCGCCGAACGCTTGCTCTCGGTAAGTGATGCAATGCGCAACCTGGAACAGCAGCATCTGGCTCCGTTGCAAAGTCAGTTCCAAGAGCTTCAGAACCAACGCGATCGCCTGCGTAACATTCGGCAGCAGAGACTCGCGCTGATACAGCGTCGGAATCCGCACAGTCAAGTTATCGAGTGTTACCAGTTTATAACTGCACAGCGAGAAGCTGGACGCTTTCGAGGTCAAGTCTGGGGTCCGTTGCCGCTGGAAGTTCGCACCAGCGACGCTTTCTATAGCGATGTGCTGGAAACGGTACTAGGGGGCTGGCTGGAAGTGGTGTTCGTTTTCGAGCATCCCGAGGATGAACGAATCGTGTTTCAAGAGTCCCAGCGAAACCACTGGCGCGTCAATACGATAGCGTTGGTGCGTCCCGATGTTTCGTTAGCTCCACCGGCCCCGGTGGCGAGCGTGGAGCCCCTTGGCGTACGTGCCTTTCTCAGCGATTGTTTCGAAGCACCGGAAAACTTGAAAAAAGCACTCGCCGACGCTGTACCAATTCATTTGATTGCAGTCGCTGATGCCGAGGCTGGTCGACATGTTCGCGAGCTCGCGCTCAAGCATCGCGTGTATGCGGTCTTCACGCCGCAGAACGGCTACCGGAGTCGTCTATCGCGCTACAACGCGGAATCAGTTTCGATTCGGGTAGAGGCGCTCCAACGGCGACGAGCTGGCCTCTACGCGATGCCTGATGAACGACAAGTGGCGCAGCTGGACGACCAACTCGCACAATTAGATGCCCAGCGGGCACATTGGCGAGCCCAAGCCGCCGCTCTAGCCGAGCAAGAGAAAGCGCTACGCATTCAGGAGCGAAGTCTACAGCAGGAGCTCGCCTCCCTGCTCGAGGATCGGAAACAACTCCGCCACGCGCAACAACGACTGACCATGCAGCGCTCACTCATGGAGACAATTGCGCGCGACTTGCAGAACACAGCAAAGGACGACGAGAAACGAAAACGGTGGCAGCGAGCTGCCTCGGAAGCAGCGCACCATTATGCGCAACTGGTCATTGCTGGTGCCGAGCAACTTGCACAGCATCAGGCCGCCATCGCTGCCCTCGTTGAGCGAACCTGGCTCATGCTCGATAAGCAACGGCTGCTGAGCGCAGGAGAGCGTTCACTTGCCACAGCTGCACTGGAAATGCAGACCCTCCTACAACAACGTGACGATGCACGTCAGCGCGTCGATGAAGCCAAAAGCAGGATGCGCCAGAAACGCCAGGAGGCCGAAGCCGTCGCACCGCTTACAGCAGCGCTGCAACAGCAGCTCCGTGCGTGGCAGTTCCCGACCAGCGTCGAGGAGCTCGATGAACGCATCGCTCGGGCACAGGCTCGGGCCGATGCCCTCACCAGCGTTTCAGCGGAAGTCGTCCAGGTGTATGAGCGACGGCAGCAACAGATCGAAGCGCTTCGCCAGCAACTGGAACGAGAACGTGCGCAGCATGCCACTGCGCTTCGTGAGCTGCACCAGGAATCCCAGCGATGGCTACGTGATCTCCGTACCCTGGTTCGTTCCATATCGCTTGCTTTCAGCCGGCTTTTGCAGCAACTGCACTGTGCGGGACAAGTGGACCTGCTTGAGGACGAGGAGCTTGGGCGCCTCGCGTTGCGGATTCAGGTCCAGTTTCGGGCGAATGAACCGCTTCGAACGCTCTCCGCACAGCATCATTCGGGCGGGGAGAAAATGGTCGCCACCATGCTGTTCTTGTTGGCCATGCAGCGTCATGCACGTCCTCCGATACGCGTGATCGATGAAATCAACCAAGGGATGGACCCTCACAATGAACGGGCGATCATCCAGATGATGATGGAAGAGGCACAAGTCTCGGACGACGCCTCGTCTCAGTTTCCGCAGACGCTGCTCGTTTCTCCCAAGTTGCTGCTGGATTTGAAGTATAACCAGCAGCTGGTGATGCATTGTGTATGGAACGGTCCGCATATGCGGTTGCAGGCCGATGGTGATAGCTCCGAGTCCACGTCAGCGTAGTGGTGTCGCTTCGACCGGCTCTGCAGGAGACGTCAAGTCATGCGCATCAGCGCTGCCGTTCGTGTTGTACATTCGTTGTCTGTTCGTGTGTGTGTGTGTGTGCATAGCACGGCGGATACTGCACATTCGCATCAGCGCTGCCGTTCGTGTTGTACATTCGTTGTCTGTTCGTGTGTGTTTGCGTGTGTGTGTGCATAGCACGGCGGATGCTGCAGACCTCAGCCGATCACGTCGACCAGGGCAAATGTCCTGCTCGCTTCGACGTGGCGTCTGCTCGGCGACAATGTTTTACCTGCTGAGGAATCCGATAAACGGCGATGTTTTGCGGGCTCTTTTACCTGCGTTCATCGCCAGCGACTGCTCCCTGCATCCGTATACAATGGCAGCGGTGGCACCGACCAGGCAAGTGATTGCTCACAGCGAAGGAGCATCCCAAACGAAGCACTCTCATGGTGCAGCGCGTAGCATCCATACTGGGGTAGAAGCGCATTGTGTATCGCCGGAGGTTTTTACATGCACCAGTGCTTATGTCCGCGCGCCTGCGTCTCCTATCGCAGAGCGAACATGTGAGAGGCCCGAGTCGCGCCCGACAAGCCGTGCAGTTCAAGAGAGCTTGCTGACTAGGTGCAGACGACGGGTGCAAACGCAGGTTGCGGTGCCTCAGTCATTTGCACGTTTCGTTGCAGCTGCCTGTTGTCGACGACGTCTTCGAAATAGAGGATGCTGAACAACGCGCCGTTCAAGCATGGGCGGCACGCTTGCCGCTGGCACCGCATCGTCGTGCGTAAACTCTCCGTAGAGCAGGTTGCCGGCACCCGTCAAGCTCTGGGTGCTGGTGTGAACAACGCGACGAGCTTTCGGTACCGGGGCGTTGGCCAGTTGCGCTAGCCGACGACGTTGCAGCTCATCGGCCAGGGAGGTATCGGCACCTTCGGCATCCTCTGCAGCCAAAACTGCCGCCAATGCATTCAATTCGCTCTCCTTGTCGGGCATGCTGGTGCTCGGACTGGTCTCCATTTCGGGAATATGCGCAATGACCTTGAAGGCATAGCCCTGATCGATTAGGAACTGCTGTCGTTTGGCGGCAAAGTACACCTCGCTGGTGTCGGTACTCACCAATGAGTAGTAGAATGCGTTAAAGTTCTGATCGGGTCGCGGCTTGGGACGCAGAATACGACCCAGTCGCTGTGCCTCCTGGCGACGTGAGCCGTACTGTCCACTAATCTGAATGATGACGTTCGCTTCCGGCAAGTCAATCGAAGTGTCGCCAACTTTGCTTAACATGATGGTGTTGCAGACGGGATTCCGCTGGAACTGCGTCAAAATGCGCATTCGTTCCGTCTGTGAAGTCGGTCCGTAGATGAAAGGTCGACGCAGCAGCGTCGCGTAGTATCGCAGCGCGAATATATTGTCTGAGAAGATGATGACTTTGTCGCCTCGCGCTTCGTGGAACTTCATCAAAAACTCACACGTACGGTACTTGGTAGGGTTCATGGCGTACAGAAGACGACGTTTGGCTGAACCTCGTTGCAGGTACTCGCGGTAGAACTCTGCCGTCATCGGACACCAGACCTCCGCGCACTGCACAGTTGCCAGGTAGCCCTGACGTTGCAGATCCAACCAGTTGGCCTCGTAGAGCTTCGGCCCGATCAGAAAGTTGATATCGGTAATGAGGAGATCCTCTCGTACCAGCGTCGCGGTGAGACCCAGTTTCGAATGCGCTTTCACGATACCGAGCACTTTGCGAAACATGTTCGCCGGTACTACGTGCACTTCATCGAGGATCATGAGGCCCCACTCGCGTTCACGGATTTGCTGTAGAAGCCGCTCGGACTCGGACGAGCGACGACCGCCGAACGCTACCATGGTGTATGTGGTGATGGTAATATCACCAAGCACATTTGGTCGCTGCTCTGCTGTAAAACGGGTGATGCGTTGTTCATCGATGGTACTCCAGAGAAGCAGCTGGTGTCGCCACTGCTCCACCGATACCGCCGAGGTACACAGAATCAGACACGTCTTCTTGATTGTGCAGCAGGCGGTTACTCCAACGAGCGTCTTGCCGGCTCCACAGGGCAGCACAATGACACCTGAGCGCGCACGTCCGTTCCCGAACATCTTCGCCAGTGACTTTTCCTGATACGGGCGGATACGAGTCTGCGGTTTCAGATCGATCACAATGGATGGGTTCACGGTATCGTTCCGAAAGTCGTACTCTTCTAGCAACGGGTAGTCCAGCTCCAGACAGCGTCGTTTCACTTGATCTACCTCCATGGGATGAACTTCGAAGGAGAGCAGGTCTCGAAAGCGCGTCTGTTCCGCAAACATGGTTGCGTCGAGGCCCAGCTCACGAGCCGCTGCCAACGCTCTTTCCTCATCGTCTCGTGGCGGTGCCTGCGATGATGATGATGATAATAAAAACTTGGGCCCGGCTCGTCCTCCGCTAGTGGCGTGCTTGCCAGTGGTCCCGGTTGGTCGTTGCGGTAACCGCAGATCCGCTTCATCGTCGGTGCTGGTGGTGCTCATGCTGGTGTTGGTGTTGGTGTTGGCGGTGTCATCCTCGAGCTGCCGCTCGAGTTGTTCAATGAGCTGCTCGCGAGCCATTGTTTTCTCCGCTTCGTGCTCCTTATGCTGCGGTTTGTTCTGCCATGGAAGCACGTCGGCTTGAGCAGCAAGCGCCTCTGAACGTATCCGACCAAACTCTTCCGCACCCTCTGCCGGCTGAACGCGTGCCCTAGCAATTTGCTCATCCTGGAGCAGGAAGCGCAGTACCTCGGGATACGGTGACTGTACATAGTAGCGATTGTGGTGAAGCACGAGTTTCGCTTTGCCGTATGTGCGCGTGCACTTGTCAATCAGTTTGACAACGGAAAGCGGTAGTTCAGTCTTGCTCAGGCGCTCTAGAACGGTTTGGATGGCCTCGGTTTCGAGGCCAACCGACACCGCCGCGTACAATGAGTACGGCGTCAGGAGGTATTCGTGAATCCACTCTGGCCTGGAATAGGGCTCCGCAACGGCAACGAGAAAGTCACTCGCCTGTCTGTAGAGTGGTGAGAAGGCCTCCAGGAAGATTCGTCCGTTCGGTAGCACCCAGATGGGGCGCTGAACATGGTCCGGTTTCAGGTGCAAGGCACGAGCGTAGTCAACGCCAAGGCCGGTTGCCAGCTGCGCCTGCTCGAGTGCTGCGATCTCCGCCAAGTCCGTGGGAACTCGAAAGCAGGTTTTCGCGGCATCGCTCTCAGCCTGCAGGACTGCCGCTCGTCGCTCAGCTGCAGCGTCTCGAACAGCCGAGCGGTCGGCGTCGGCGTCGCTGGGGCGTCTTTTCCCACGGCTTCGACGTTGCACGGCCTTGCCGTCGGGTTCATCGGTAACGAATTCGGCCTCATAGTCTAGATCGTTTTCGGTTTCATCTTCATCGTGACCGTAGCGTAAAATGTCTTCAATATCGTCGTCCAAGTGCTCCAGGAGGAGCTCCTCGTCGAGTGCGGCCTCCTCAGCTCGGAGCGAGCGTTTCCTTGTTCGCACCGGGCGACGTACCGCAGCCGATTCCACACCAACGTCCATGAGCACCGTTCAGTCTGGTCCTGGTCCCGGACAAGCGACGGATCGTTGGCGGGTACTCAGGGCAATTTCCTGAGTACAAGCCCCAAGCACGGTCTGAAGTGGTGCGTTCGGTAGCCGCGATAGCCGCAGGGGCAGCTGCTGCCTGCGTGGTGTCCTTTATGTGCATTAAATTCATTTAATATACTAAGTAATATATATCTGTACTATTATATACAACATGTACGTCAAGCATACTATGCATGTCGTCTTGTGCACACGGCATGCGAAGTTCGTCTGCTGCGTCCTGTGTTCGAGCACGTCTACAACGCTGTGAGCAGCAGCAGCAGCAGCAGCAGCAGCATGTGACACACCGAGAAACTTGGTTTGGACAGGCGCCTGCTCCGCCAGAAATGCGAGCAAGGCACGGAGGGTGTTTCAGTAGTGCGCAGAGCGTGCTGGGAGCTTTGGTAGCGCGCTTCCGACCGCGTGGCATGCTGGTGTCTCGCAGCCGCTTTAAGCCGACCAAGCTCGAATCATGCTTTGATCTTCAATCTTCGGATATGGGTACTTGAGATTCAGAACCCGGACGACGAGATATGCGCTTTGTTTAAGGATTTAGCGCGTGATACCTGAGAGAAATTGCACCGCACTGCGTCGACGGTATCCATGCGCTTTGCCTGTTGCAACGCAGCGACAAGGACGCTCTTGTTGGAATGAAACGGACCGCATTCACATAGACTCCTCGTGCGTGTGCGATAAAGTTCGGGTCGGATCCCGTTGTCGTTGGAACTAGCCTCTGCGTACTTTCAAGGCGACAGCTCGCTATTCCTCTCTATCTCTTATCTCCGGGATTTACTGACGCCGGGCTCACGCTCCGGCTCCGTTTTTCGCAGTCCAAGCGTGTCGATGGCAGCGTTTACCTATCGATTCCGCGGCTTCTAGTTGCTGCCCACGTATCTGACGCAGAGCCGGTGGGTGCGATCTATGCTTCGCTTGCCATCTTCATCTTCATTGAATACGGGTTTAGTGCGCCCTTTCCAACATTGCCTCTTGATCGTGGTCAGATGTTGCCGTCCGTCCAGCGTACGCTCTCTTCGGCGCAGCGCCCGGGGGCGCGCGAACGATTTCTTCACCGCTCGGTACGTTCTTTTGACGAGTACACACAGGGCTCCGCCCGATGCCCTGCTTCGTGTCGTGTGCCGGATGCCCTGCAAACGCGGGCTTCTTTTTTGACGATCTCCTTGGCGAGTGCTCCCTCCACAACACAAGCAAGCGCGTGCTGTTCCATTCATTGGAGAATTTCTGGAATGCGATCTTATCCATGACGAAAAATGGACTGGAATTAGACTCCAGCTTCAAGACGGACTCTGGCAGTGTCGATCCGTCTATGCGCCCTTCGTGCAAAGCGATGAAACGCTTTCCACTGGAAGCGCTCGCTCTGATGACCGCAGTCCGAGCCTGAGGTCCATTCCTGAGAGGGCAGAGGAAACGGGAGCCTCTGGAAGCATAGCATACGAGAGAAAGCATGCCGGTATGGAATATCTTTTCACCGATACCCAGAAAGCCGGGACTGCTTGGCTTTCGAACATAATTGATACGCTGGCACGACAGGTTCAGTGAACTTGGTCCCAAAGCTTGAATGCATGTCGTCTAGGGTCAATGCGGCAAACGTTTCCGCGTCGATCCAGCCGCACCAATTGCTACACCGCGGCGCTTTGCCTTGAAAGAAAAAGATGGAAAAATGAAGCTTGTGTGATGTAAGCCTGCTCGCCATAAAAAACGTAGGCGTGCGCTGCCTCTGGTTGAGCGCATCTTAGCGAGGATCTCTCGAACTCATGCCCGCTGTATCACGACACTCTCGACGTTGTCCAGTCGGGAAAAACACCTTTTCTCGCCTGTCTCCGGTCTGCGACCTCCTCACTTGCTCTTCTTCGCTCGATGCTCGGCGAGAAGAGGATTTTTCCGATTTTTTCCAGGTACGTGGCGATGACGGTCCATAAGAATCCCCCCACAATCATCATCATACCTTTCTCTCATATTTTTTCTCCAAATGAACGAACTTTGAACACATCTGCTATAAACGGCGAAAAAGCATTTCATGATACCCAGCTGCGGGCGGAACACACCCCAGAAGCAAGCCTCTAGCGAGCGTACGGGAAAGCGCCAGCGGGCCTGCCCCTAGAAACGCCGCCGTTTCGACGCACAACGCCCTTGGACGGGAGCGACGCAGCTGGACCTGGGTCGCAGCGTGGACCCCGGCTGGGCACTATGGAACGGGACCCTTTTCTAGGACAGGAACAACACGCTCTAGATGCGAATGCTCGCGAAAGAACGTTGACGAAGGAAAACCTAGCGCAGCTGACTCCAGTGCACCGAGCAGCGCAGTCGACGCTGGTGCCGACGCCCGCGTCCAACGCCGTCGACGACAACAAGGGTCTCTTTGTGACTAGTGACGGTGCACCAGACGCTGAATGTGGCGCTAGTAGAAAAAGTCCAAAAATGGATGACGAAAAGGCAAAAAGAGAAACGTGCAGCGTGCCTGGGGCTGAAGTTGCGAGCGAAACGGATCCAGGGACTGCAGTGCAACCCAGCACTGCCCAGGAAGCATCCATTGAACCAACAGAAACGACACTTGTAACCGAACACGCTGTGCCCCAGTCACTGCTTCCAGCAGCGGATAAAGACGAGTACAAGCCGGCGAGCAGAAGGCTAAAGTCCACGAAAACCGATCGCCTGCCGTTTCGTGGTGTTCCGCGAATGGAAGGTCACCTCTACAAGTGGACCAACTACCTCAAGGGATGGCAACGTCGACTCTTCGTCCTCGAGAACGGTGTGCTCAGCTACTACGTCGAACGCACGGCTCACGCAGGAGCCGCAGACGAGGCCCACGCTCTTAGCGCTACGTCGAACGCGGCAGCTTCCGGGAACCCGAACGCTCCGGGTGTGGCATCGCTGCTGTCACCGCGTCGACTTTTCGGTTCATGGAATGCTCCTGAATCACCAGAGGTTGAACGAGCGTGCAAAGGGCGAATTAATTTGCAGCTGGCAGTGATCACTCGCCACGATACGGAGTTATCGCGTTTGATCATTGACACGGGGACTCAGATCTACCATCTGCGGGCCGAATCGAATGACCTGTGTCAACAGTGGCTCGATGCATTACTGCGTTCGAAGAGCTACTTTGAACGCCTGGCGAGAAGAGCGGCCGCACGACGACTGAAGGCAGTTGGAGATACCCCCGGAGACGCGAACCTCTCGGCCGGAGATCATCCACCGAGTGAACATGCGCACCACAGCAGCAGGTCCGAGCCGGGTGCGAACGGGCAACCCAGCAAGCGAAGTCCAACTCCCGGTGTCGTTGTCGCAGCTTCACGGGAAAGTGCTCCAGGTAGTCGCGGGGAACTTGAAGCCGATCGCACAGCCACCGACGAGGATGACGATGAAGAAGACGAGGATGCACGCCTGGAACGAGAGTTCGGTGAGGAAGACGAGGCAACACTGCAAGCTCGTCAGGCTCGTGAGGAGCTGCTTGCCGAGCTGGTGCGATTTCAAGGGCATGTACGGGAGGCGGTAACCCAGATATCGCCTCCGGACTTGTTGCACGTTCTCGTGAAAGGCCTCTGGAATGAAGAGCCGTCCACGGAGTCAGCCGGTGGTACGCACGATGTGGTTGCTGTGCTGAGCGCGCTTCTTGAGCTGCTCACATGGTGTATTCATGTGCTGCAGTCAGACGGGGCTCTCTGGCGACATCGCCTTGTGGCGGAGAGGGCGCGAGCTCTTAGAGCAGAAGCCGAGGGCGCAGCACTCCAACGCCAACTAGATGCTCTTCTACGGGAACTAGAACGCATCGAATGGTTCTCGCAAGCGTCTCCTGAATGGGAAACCAACGACCGGTCACGTTCACCTAGTCAACACGTCGCTTCTGTCGCGGATACGGATGATGGCACAGGCGATACCGATGAGTTCTTCGATGCTGGCTCTGGTAGTGTCGTGTCGACGCCATGGTCGAGCCCGTCCACAGCAACCGCCACAGAAGCGACCGGAGTCGAAGCCGGCATATCGCCGACGAGCCTCACACCAGGCTCGTCGGCGATACGCCCCTCTTGGGTACCGACATCGAGTGAGTCACTAGCCGAGCGCACTTGGCGTGTGCTGGAACGTCTCCGACGGGCGAGCACGGAGGCCCGTCGTCGTTCGCCGAACTTGTGCGAAGCAAACCTGTTGACGCAGCCGCCAGCGAGCGCCGATAACCAGCTCCAGTCGTCGACGTCATCGGCTGTTACCGAGACCTCGAGCAGCTGTGCGTCCGCTGTAGTAGTGCCCCAAAACGAAACCTTCGTGACGATACCTCGTGAGCCGCGTCGGCGCCTTCCTATTTCAGATAGCGAGACGCCACCGAAACCTTCGTTATGGAGCATTCTCAAAGACGCTGTCGGAAAGGATCTCTCCCGCATCTCCATACCTGTGGTGTTTAATGAGCCCATTTCCTTCTTACAACGATTAGTCGAGGATGTCGAGGGTGCAGCGCTCCTGGATCGCGCTGCGGCAACCGTGGACCCTGCACTGCGTCTGCTCCTGGTGGCAGCGTTTGCGGTGTCGCACTACGCTTCTACTTTGGGTCGCACCGGAAAACCCTTTAACCCGCTCCTGGGGGAGACCTTCGAATTCGTGACGCCGGAACCCTCCTCCATTCGCGTCCTCTGTGAACAAGTGAGCCATCATCCGCCGGTAAGTGCCTCGTATGCCGTCGGTCGTGACAAGCGCTGGGTCTATCACACTACCTGTGAGGTGCGCAACAAGTTCTGGGGTAAGAGTATTGAGGTGTTCCCGTATGGCAAGTGCCATGTACATATTCCGGAGTTTGACGATCACATCACATATCGGAAAGCGACTACTTGTGTCCATAACATTCTCGTGGGGAAGATGTGGATCGATAATTACGGGGAAATGGTGCTTGTGAACCATCGTAACGGTTACCGGTGTGTGGTGAAACTCACCAAGACTGGAGCCTTTTGGGGATCACGCGACACATACGGTTCGGTGTCTGGTCGAGTTTTCGACGCAGACGGACGCGAGTGTCCTCTGCGGCTCGCGGGTTCCTGGTTGTCGGCGCTCCAGGTGGAGTTTCTGCAGGAGCCGCTCGGGGATCAACCGCGGGTGCTTCGTGCGGAAACCGTTTGGACAAGACCGGTGGAGCCACCGCCGGGTGCCTCTGGACCCTTTCATATGACGCAGTTCGCCATTGCACTGAACGAGTTGACCGAGGAACTTCGAGTGGTGTTGCCGCCTACGGACTCTCGGTTTCGACCGGATCAGCGGTTCCTGGAGAACGCGGACTACTCCAAAGCAACCGCAGAGAAACTGAGACTCGAGGAAAAACAACGCGCCGCCCGGAAAGCGCGGGAACAAGCCGGCAAACCCTGGAAACCCCTCTGGTTTGAGCCGGAGCGCGACCCCCAGTCCGGAGATATCGAGTGGAGCTTCAACGGGCGCTACTGGTCAGCGAGGCAGCGCTACGACTGGTCGCAATGCCCCGATATTTTTTAAAGCGGTGGACGCATCGAGATGCAGCTGGAGGCTCGGGAGCAGTGATACGCTGTGATATCGAGAACGCCTCTGCGAGTCACTGGGGCGTGCAAAGGCATTTGAAGCACGGAATGCTGCATGATCGGTATGTATAGAGACAGGTACGCAGTGTGATCGAGGCATAGAGGGTGCGTTCCAGGATGCAGCGAGACCTGCTGCGTATCGCCCGCCGCCCAGCGTCGTCCTGTGGAGCAGAGAGAACGCCAGCATCATTATCGGTGCGCTCGCTGAGAAGAAGTCCATCATCGCCAAGGGAACGTGTTGCATTTCGTCGAAAACGCCACTGTACAGGGTCAGGGGCGCGCCCCTAGCATCTCCGAGTAGGTGCCAAAGTCTGTGTGGTGCCAAGAAGCTGTTCGTGGCACACGTGTTGGGCGCTTGGCGCTGGTCTACGTGGACGCATCCGCGCAAGCGCTCATTCCTGCTTGGTGCTCGACTTGGTCGTATTCATCGAGCAGGTAGAGCGTCCGCTGGACAAGACGCTGGGCGAGCTCGTTCTCCTTCGCAGTGAACACGGTGTTGGTAGCGGGATCCGCGGAGCACATCCCCAGCGAGGTTCCACGCTGAACCGCTGCAGCGTCGTAACCGACGGGAAGCGTACCCAGCGGGCACGTTGGCCAACTCACACAGCGACGCCAGGCACCATACAAGGGCCCGAACTGGGGCTCCCAACGCGGCGAAGGGCCCGTTTTCCAGCTCACAGCCGCTCGATATCGAAGGCTGTGTTGCCACCACCAGCACCAACGCCAACGCCAGCGCTTCGTCTGATGCCACAGGGCGGGCGTTTTCTTCAGGGTGCGACTTGTTCGTTCCCGCGGTGCTTGTCTACGTTTCCCGACCCGGCTCTGTTGGATCCACCTCTCGCAGTACAGGCGTAATACATCGTTTTCTTGTGCAAATTGGGTATGGAGAAGCCACTCGAGCCAGTGGCAGTCGTGATCGATGACCCAGGGTTCCAGCGAGGTCGTCTGTGAAAGACGCGCTCGCAGTGTCTCCAAAAGTCCCACGAGGAGCACCGCAGCGCTTTGTCTCCACACGGAAGCGCTCACCGCTGTTGCGTGTGGAGTTGCTGGCGAATGTGTTGCCCCTGAAATCCCGGTTGCGTCTGTTGTGGCAGTTTCCGTTTCCACGGCGGTTGTCCTCAGCGCCATTACCAGTGCACAAACGAGACTCGGCAGAAAGTGCGGCCAGGTTTCATGCAAGGGACAGAGATACCGGAACCATGCTTCGAGGCGCTCGCGAGAAGGTAACGCGTTGTCCGATGCACTGGTCTCACGCGCGTACTCTAGCATGTGCTGAGCGACTAGTGCCGCGAACCAGCGCACCTCTACGTATGCAGAGGGATGCAAGAGCGCTTCTGCAAAGGCAGCAGCTGTCGAGTCGGTATCCGCGGTACCGGGTGCCTGCAGCAGAGGCGCTGCGACTTGCTGCATTGGACCTTGCTCGCCGTGGTGCGGTACGGGTCTCGTCGAGTACCACATCCGAGCCAGCGCTCGGAGGTTGCTCTCGAAAGAAGCGATCGATCGCTTTCGTGTTTCAACATAACGTGTTCGGACAAAATCTGTCCAGGCAGAGTACGCTTCGACAAGAGCGGCCACCGACGGCAACGTTTGGTGAACGGTTGCGTGTCGAACCTCCACCAACAATGCCGGGATTCCCAGCGTCTTTGCAAGGTTGCCCACGGACTGGGCATACTTGTGTCGCTGTTGTACGCGGTCGGTAAGCATACTCACTGCCCGCGACAAGGCCAGTGCTGCTGCGAGGCGCTGTGTCTGGAGCGCTTGCGACCGAGAGCACTGCGGTGGACCCGGTTCGACTGCGACAGCAGCACACGTCTGGAGCAGCTGCTCCATGCTTCCAGTTGCGTCCACGAGCACCGCTATTGCTGGTGGCAGTGCCATCCTTGCTCTCCAGACATGGACCTGTTGCCAGGTCGTAGAGGCGATCGCCGTCGCCGGGCTGTTTACCAGGTCGGTGCAAACCTCCAGCCATTCGTGTTCGTCTCGCCAGGGCACCAGGAGCCGGTGAAAGACCTGTGACGACCCCCTGGAGGCGTACCAGGGCTCCATAGCGCGACACGCCTACAAAGCGGAGTTCCGCGGACGGTGTCTACGCAGGGAACGCCCCCGCTGTGCACTTGGCACTGCTGCGAAGCGGAACAAGGTCTGAGGTGTTTGCGGGCACGTGTCGTTCGTGGGGCAACGCTGGCAAAGGCCCGCTGCAACGAAGTTGACCAAAGGCTAGCAGGCTACTGCCACTAGTCTCAAAACTGGTTCATGTGTTCGTTGGACGGTTTGACCGGACGATGTCGCACCGGTGGACGCGGTGTTTGCCAAGGTACGGGTGCTTTCGACGCAGCGGGTGCCGGGTGCGCCCGCTGCGTCGAGACAAGCCAGGTACCTGGTAGTTGCGACTGGAGTGGCACGCTTGCCAGCAGGCGGTTTCGAGAAATGATGACAACCAAACCAATTGTTTGCTCACTCTCAGCTGAGGTTCCCATGCTGAGGCTCGTTTCCTATACACCTCTGACAGGCTGATCTCGACTCTGCGGTGGCTAGAAGCTGCTCTCGTCGTACCGAGGAAACTACGCGTAAAGTTCAATGGAATCGATGTGGAGTTTTAGAGGTGTAGGACCTGGACGCGGGACCCTATGATGCAACCTTACCTGCAAAGCGCTACGCAGCAGCGTAGGCTGCGCTCTTCGGGAGGAACCGAAAGCAGCGCCTGTTGCGATGGGCGTTCTTCTCTCATCCAGTGTATTCGTACTGTCTGAGGGTCTGGGTTGCGTATGGATATGTGTTTGCATGCGTATGTATCTTTTGTAGAGGGAGAAAGCGGTGCCTGACGCTAGTCGCTCGAGGGTGCCTTCACACACGCCCCACGTAGCAGTCACGAGACAGTCCAAGCACGTTTGGAGTACTGCTGAGCTGCGCAGCATGTTTGCGATATAGCTGATCGGGAAAAGCGATATGTTGCTAGTTGCGTGACAGTACGCTAGAGGCCGCTACGAGTTTTACCGGACCCGGCGTCATGCTCTCTTTGACTGAACAGTTCGGGTTTAGCGCAGCGACCAGACGAGAAGGCATACGACTCGAGTGATACTTCGCAAAGCGTCGTACCGGAAGCATAGCGCCCAGCGGCGACCGGGGCGAGCCTTGCGAGAGACACACAGTTTGTATGCATCCGGGCTGTCGGAGCCTGAGCCTGTTCGTTGGAGCATGTAAACCGTTGTTTTTGTTTGTTTGGTTCCAGCGCGTTCTGCACGTTCGTGTATGCATGGACGTGCGAATTGCTGCAAGCAGCGCAGCATGAGTCCGCGGGAACACATGCCAGTACGAAGCACAGCGGAAACGCCGTAAACGCGAAGCACGTCGCGGACAAGTGGCGCTAGCGTGCGTCTCGACGACATGTCAACGGAAGCTACGCGCTGGGGGACAAAAGCTCGACGCGATGCGGCGCTCTTGGAGCAAACGCTGGTCTGAATCGACAACCAGGAGCAGAGCTTTTTCGATGTCGCATACGCCCGGGGTCACCAGTTTGCTGCGTTCTCCATCCGCGAGATCGCCCGGTGACTGGGCTCGCGGCCGCTCGGCACCTATTCCGAGGCGCTGGGTATGCTCCGGAGAAGCCGCCAATACAGTAGATCCCCGAATGCACATGGAGCGCTGCGTTGACGCAGCCTCAACCCTCGGGGACGATTTGCCACGAACGCACTGGGCTGCATACGAGTCCGCATGCGACACGGGGGTCAGGCATTGGCTGGCGCTGGTGATTCCGGATTGATACGACCTGGTAAGCTTACGGTGCTCGTCGGGGCCGTTGGCTTGCATCGCCGACGAATTCTTCTTCTACGGTATCGGGGCGAAATGTCGCTTCACGGGAAGCGTACAACGCAATGAGAGCGCGACCAGCATCCCGTCGCTGCAACTGATTGTTCTTCATTGAGAACAGCGTTCGGGATCTGTCGATCATGCGCTTGCGAGTTATGGAGAGTGCAGCTCTGCAAACCATGGAGACGCGGTGTTCGTTTCTGAGAACAATCCTGCTGGTCGCCTCAATATCGTCGTATGCGTATGCGCGAATGCCTTACATCGGTAAGCAGGATGTCAGCTGCAACGACCCTGCACCATAAGAAGAGCACGCTATGTCCGGGTTCTTGCACCGTTGACGCGCTCACGAGAAAGTCCATTCGCCCTCGCGGATAGACAGGTTTCATCGCGCAGTGCACATCATGGCACCACGATGGATGCATGCCACCCGTACATGCTGGCCTGCGACATAAATATATAACTATACAATATATTGTACATAACTTTTTATTGTTCGTACCTCTGCCCCCCAGGTGCGGGACAGCGCGTTCCTCGACGCACAGCAGCGCGCCGTGTGCTGGCCTGCGACATAAATATATAACTATGCAATATATTGTACATAACTTTTTATTGTGCGCACCTCTGCCCCCAGGTACGGGACAGCGCGTTGACGCACAACATCGCACCGTGTGCTGGCCTGCGACATAAATATATAACTATGTAATATATTGTACATAACTTTTTATTGTGCGTACCTCTGCCCCCAGGTGCGGGACAGCGCGTTCCTCGACGCACAGCAGCGCGCCGTGTGCTGGCCTGCGACATAAATAGATAACTATGCAATATATTGTACATAACCTCTCAGTGTGCGTACCTCTGCCCCCCAGGTGCGGGACAGCGCGTTCCTCGACGCACAGCAGCGCGCCGTGTGCTGGCCTGCGACATAAATATATAACTATGCTATATATTGTACATAACTTCCGATTGTGCGCACCTCTGCCCCCCAGATACGGGACAGCGCGTTCCTCGGCGCACAGCAGCGCGCCGTTTGCTGGCGCAGCGTCGACGGGCGTCTCGTGGCGACCCCGGAGATCACAGCGCACTGCTGAGGCGCAGCGGGAAATCGCCTGCGCAAACCGCAGCGCGATGGCATCGAGCTGCGTTCAACGCAGACGCCAACGCTATTGTCGCGTACGCGTTACCTGTCATAGAAGAACGCGTTTGGTACTGTGCGTTGCTTCGGATACAGTCTGCTGGTGCGATGGCGTTTGTTATCAGCTCAGGTTTTATCGGAACGCGCTCTGGTGCGGTTCAGTCGCGCTGCAGCCGGCGTACACGGGCTGCGACGGCGCGGCGAGCGTTGGTTTCCCAGCTGCAGGCGGAACCTCAGCCCGGTGAACCGGGTTACAAGCCGCCAGTGACGCAAACAGCGCCGACCAGTGAGTTGGTCAAGAAGGGTGTTGTCAAGTCTCCTTTTAAAGATGTTCCGGAGCGCAGGGAGGAGGACGACGACGACGATGTCCCAGAGGCGGCGAAACCTCCTATCCGCGCCCCGATGGCTGCAATCGGTCGTCCAAAGGTAGTGCCCAAGCGCGCGAAGACGAAGCAGGAGGAGGACGAGGAGCAGCGTCAGCGGACAGCACAGGCGCGTTCCTTTGCGGAAGCGCGTACTGGAGCGACCCAGCAGCAAGAGCAACAGCCTGTGGCTACTGCGGCGGCGCCCAAGGCAGAAAAGCGTCCGGGCTCAACGCTAGCGCGCCGCTCTATTCTGGACACTGGCAACGTGCCCAAGTTCCCTGGACTGCCTCCGTACCTGCAGCCGCTTCCGGAGGATACTCGCGAGCAAAGAGAAAAGCTGCGGGCGCGTATTCCCGTGAATCGCAAGTGAGGCAGAGCATGCGCTGGTTCGTGTGGTGGGCTCGGTGACCTCGTGCACCGACGGCAGACCTGATGAATATGGGAACGCTGGTGCACGCGGCTGCTTCGGTCCACCGTATGTAATCCCCGCGATCATAGCGTACCTCTCTACCTGGAAGGAACCGTAAACTCTATAATGTTGGGAAATGTGCGACCTTTTCCTCTACAGCGGCAAGTGAAGGAAGCGCGGAGCATCTTTCGGTTCGCGAGCGTCTTGGTGCTGCCCGGCTGCTGGGCACAGCGCGCTGGACCGCACGCAACTATCCGCCAGTGTTTCTTGAGCATTGTCGGATGGACTGGCGCTGCGTCGAGGCCAGTTCTCGGAAGCGACACTGGACCGTGGTTCTGAAGCAGATACCGGGGAGTCGTTGCTGGTCGAAGAACCTGAACGGAGCCCAGGTTTACGCGCATACTTTGGTTGTAAGCTTCATTCGATGGCACGAGCTGTCTGCTGGACGCCAGGGCGATCGTTATGAATTGCCTCGAGGCCGAATGACTCGTCATCCATTCTGGAACGCGGTCTGGCTCATCGACGTAGCGATGTCGCGGGGATTTATCTTTTTCATTGACAGCCTGCTTGCGCTTTGTGCAGCGGCGACACGTGATTGGGGTAAGCTGTTCCCGTGTGTTCACCATATCTGCTACTACACCGACTCCTGCTCCGAGGCCCGCCATGATGCGCGTGAACGATTGCTCTGTCGCTCGTTACATGCCCTTGATTGCCAACGAAGGCTAGCACCGATGCAGTACCCCTTGACCACGGGCGTTTTGCAGGGGATCCCATCTGCGGGGTCTCTGTCCGCTGGACACGCAAGCGCACGCTGTCTAATTCGATATCGAATGTTTGGGACGCGACGTTGTCCACGATGATGGAACAAGTACCTGAGGGAAAATCAAGGTTCGGCAACAGGTCAAGAAATTCCGATCCGCTTCTGGCTCACTGCGTGCAACCCCGTGACGCGCGCTCGACTGGCGATGATCGCTGCGATGACCCGTGTCCGAATCGCAGCCAAGACCCTCTTTTCACATAAACAGAGGTGACAGCGAGCCTATGGTTGCATATCCTGTGTGAAATATCATGCTGCTGTGGAATGACGTCCTGGCGACACGCACAAAGAAAGCAGGATTTGTCTTTCGAACGGAATCGATGATTTCGCGCGACGACTTCAGTGAACGCTCAGCGTAATCTTGCGAACAAGTCTTCCAAGAATGACGTAGACTCGTTTCACGCTCCAATCCAGAAGCGCGCATTGCTGCACCCCGGTGTTGCCCTGGAACAGAAGCACCGGAAACTTGAAGCATATGTGATTTGAGCGGAAAATTCGTAAGAAAAGAAGAATCACCGAGACTTGTATGCATGGGGCTTTTTAAGGAAATCGGTTATTTTACGATCTCGTCTTCTAGAAATTTATGATCCCTCTTGATAACAATACTCGTTAGACTCAAGAATTGCACCAGTAGAGCGTCGAAGGAGCCACAGCGTCGACTCACCCGAGCATCCGAAAACGACCCATGAATGCGTAAGCCCTTCTCGCTGCACGTCGAGAATCGAGACTGCACGCCTATAAACAGGTTCGCAACAATCTCAGTGCATGAGCACTAGGATCCATTCGGTGTTCTATTCGAATCCGACACTTTTGTAGCAACAAATGCGGAGAGTGTCCCAGTTTGGATGATGCGCGGTTGCCGAGACCCGCCGCCGCCGCCATCTGTTGTTGATATGCGTGCATTCGACGCTGCGTGCGCGCCAACGTGCGTGCGTGTTCCCGGCAACAGCACACGCAGCACGGTACGCGTTTCTGGAGCATACGCGGTATCCGTACTGTTCAACTCGAGAACGCAGATCTCTTCCTGCAGAACGTAGCGTCAACTTTGAATGTGTTTTTAAGATAGAGGCACTGGTTCTACGTGTTACTTCAGTTGTTGAGAGGGTTCGGGTGCTCGTCGTAGAGCCCGCTGACGATACCCGAGAGCGGCTGGTGGTTTCAGAGGGGGCGCGCGCTCGCGAACGCTCCACACGAATAATATCTGTATCGGATTGATTTCACACGATTTGGGAGATGCTACCGAAAGCGTCTCACTGGGGGGCGTCCCGCAGTATCGCCGCCATGGCGTTCAATTTTTTGTCGTCCGTGGGCATCGTCGCAGCGAACAAGCAAGTATTTCGTGCGGCGTTTCACTTTGCAACAAGCCTGACGTTCTGGCACTATTTCGTGACAGCACTGGGCCTGGCGCTTCTCTTGCAAGTGCGCGTCTTTCAAGCGAAACACTTGGACTGGCGCAAGTGCGCAAGACTCGCACTGGGAAATATATCGTTCGTCGTGTTTAGTAACCTGTCGCTACAGCATAACTCCGTGGCTTTTTATCAGCTAATGAAACATCTGTCCACTCCGGTCGTTTTGTTTATAGAATTTTATTTCTATAATCAATCCTTCGATACGTCGCTGGTTCGTTCATTATTGATCATGGTGGCGGGCATGGTGGTGGCGTTCGCAACCGACTTCAACCTCAATGCTCTGGGAACATGCTTCGCGCTCATCAGCGTCGTCGCCTGTGCGTGCTACGCGGTCTGGACCGGGCGCTTGCAGAGGGAACTTGATGCAAATCCGCTGCAATTACAGCTTTACGTCGCCCCGATGGTAGCCGCCATGTTGATACCGTTTGTTCTTGTCGCGGACTTGTTCAGCAAAGAGCCCGGCAGGCGAGTCATCGACTATGCCTACACCGCGGAGAATGTGCGCCTCCTTTCGTATTCCGGGATCGCGGCACTGTGCGTGAATGTTTCGGTTTTCATGGTCATTGGTTATACCTCATCGGTGACGTATTGTGTGCTCGGCATCGCCAAGACGAGCGCAATTATCCTGACCGATTTTCTGTTCTTTGGGCGGCCTTTGGAGATGATGAATTTGCTCGGCATTCTTATTGCACTGGCTGGCGTGACCTATTATTCAATTTTGAAACTGCAAATTGCTTCGAGAAAAGCTTTAACGATCAACGCGAATGCCATGGAAAAGCATGATCACATCAGTTTTGAGAGCAGCCCCGAGAAAAAACAGGAAAGAGCCCCAGTACAGGTTCGGTAGCCGCCCGGCATGGCACCCTCGCGTGCTGCAAGCGATGATGTCGAGCTTTGAAGGCCGCCTTCGACGAGAGCCAGCATATGCGCAGCGTAGCCGAGGTTTGGCGCTGGCGGCGGTGTCGCATCACGGTATGCCCCGGGGGCGTATGCCTGAGCGGGGCGTACGCACGAGCGAGCCGTGAGCGGCGGCTTCACCATTGGTTGGCACGAGCGCCACTGAGGTGTCCATCGCACGCGAATGACGCAGTGCTTTGACGCTGTGCGACGGGGTGTCATGCGCGAATGTGGGCATACAGCCGAGATCATGCTGCCGTTGGCATCCGGACGCATCGTAGTGTAATGATAGAAGCCACAGAGGTCCAGCGACCTCGAATTTGATCTTGTGCAGAGCGTTTTGTGCATACCGACGACGAGAACCGAGGGTCATTGGGTACGCAAAACCAATGCTTCGCTCTGCATTTCGCTCCATGCACCTATCCAGGTAAATGCCGGAGGAATAGAATGCTATTTGCTCGAGCAGTAATATCGACGCTATCGAATCCTACTACTGCGGCCTATTCCAGTACGCACTCGATTGAATCGATGAAGGCGCATCAGCGAAGCCGGCATGACTGCTACCCGGTCTTGTTCCACGAGAGTCTCGGAAGCGTCTCTCAGGCAGCATCTTTCCAGAGCGATGTCGCCTCGCAAGTGCGTACGACAGCTCGTTTGCGCTGGACCGTGTCGCACGAGTGGAGCATTCGCAGCTGTCCGGGGCCCGGAGCGGACGCTCTCGGACAGAATTCGAGAGCGCCTCATCCACCGACACCACAATCGCTAGCACCGACGTACGGCATACGTAGCAGGCTGGTGTGCGACGAGACACAGCAATCTTCGCTGCGACTTGCATCCCGTAATGACGTGTGCAAGCGCAACTGCAGCACAAGGCGTATTGCGTGAGCATGAATGATGTGTTCCGCTTGCCAGGAGTGTTTGGTGCTCTCCCTTGCGTTTACCACTCGAGTTCCTTGGAAGCTACTTGGTGAAAAGTGGAGTGCCGGCGATGGTCGGCGGCCGGGGCGCGAGCACCAAGGCTCAGCGTCAGCGACTTTATACAGAGAGCGCGTCAAGTTCCAGCTAAAGGGCTATTCCTGTCGGCGTATGATTGCGTAAACGCACCGGATGAACTCGGAGCGCCGCTCGCACCCGAGCTCGCCATCGGCTTCGATAGAGGCGAGCGGGGAGAAGCGTTTGACGTGGTCGTTTTCGAGGGCACCGGGGTCCGCACTAGGGCGGCGGAGCCGTGCGCTAAGCCGCTCCCGTACGAGGGCGACTGCACGCTTGATTGCCCCGGTCGGCTCTGACCCTCGTGGACACCCCGCTGATGCCGTAGGAGACAATCTTTTCGGGTAAAGGCTGCACCACAGTCACATCTGAAAGTTCGTCGTTTCCAGTGAACAGCGACAACGTGTTTGTTGAGGCCGTTCCGGCGCCCGAAGCGTACTTTGCAAATCGGGCACTCGTGGTCACGACGGCCTTCGTGAACGTACCGAATATGACTCACCTGTGCGCTTTTTCGAGAAAATGTTTGACCGCAGGTCCCGCAGCCGTAGTCACGACGTTTCTCGTGGATGACACGCACGTGAACCGTACGGTGCTGTTTCGACGTGAACGCCTGCGGGCACTGTGGGCACTTGTAGTTCTGCGGCCGGAGACGTCGTCGGTTCACCGCCGCAAAATGGTCCGACGTAGTCTCCATGGAGACTAGTCCCAGACCCCAGCACCGCTACGGGTAGCGAATTGCTATCTTCACTGCGCAAGGTAGCACGCAAAGACGTGTGAGCAACCCCGACAAACAGCAGCGCTGCTGACGCGGACTGCGTTGCGGCGTGTCCCAGTGCATTCAGGAATTCGTCTTGACGCACAGGCGCTCGCCCACGGGGACACGTGTCCACTAGCCAGGTTGACGCAAAGTTTCCATTGTCCAGGGATTCCAGTTCTTTCGATGAATATTCGCATTAGGGAAAGCGTCTATTATACTTCAATCTGCTTTCAAGGTCCATTACCGATACTTTCGCTCGGATCTACTGGTTATTGTTCAGGTTCTATCGTGAGCCGACCCTGTCGCAGCGGTGCAAAGTGTGCAGGCGAGGTCGGACTGTACGGGTGCCTCCTTAACCCTCAAACATCACTGTGTTTTGCGGACGGATCTCTTGTCTAGATTTTTGTTCATGGAAGCCTATGAATCTGCAGGATCGTTCAAAGTCCTCTGGATGCATCGATTTGTGGCAGTATGAAAGCGCGCGTCCTCGCATGGAGATTCCGAAGGCGCTCGGATCTCTGCATTGCCTCTGCCGCTATTTGATCCACTGGACGCACTGTCGCCGGTTTAATATTGGTTCTTCATCGTCGAGTCGAACCGGACGCGCACGGATGCGCCAACACTGCCCACTACAGGAGCATCAACCTTATTGATACTGCAAAGAAATGCGCGCATTACTGCAGATCATGACGACCGAGCGGAAGAGCAGCACGAAAGACCGTTGACGATGCACGCCACTGATCCATTCGTCGTCGACTACGTAGGTACGGAGGCATATGCGCATTTCCATGCTGCAGGATCACTGAATCTACCTAGCAATTCCCAAACGCAGGATTGCTCTCGCCATCTAGGGAAACAACCATACAGCCGCACTAGAGCTTCATGTTCAACAAGGCACTGTGGCCACCAACATTGCCACCATACAGACTTGCTTTACGGAATCATGATTTATTCGCACGATCCTCCGGGTGCCGAGCTTGCCTCGATTGCCTGCAACAATGTCTTTCGCAACGCCTGTGTAAATGCACCATGGTAACGTAGCGTCATTGCGATTCCTTAGAGAGCGCTTCAGCGCGTCATACATTCATGAATAAAGATGTATCTCCATATCTATCATTTGCGAGTCATGATTTATTCGCACGATCCTCCGGGTGCCGAGCTTGCCTCGATTGCCCCCGATACGGACACGATAGCACGTCGGCGTGCCAGCCTCGCCGCACTTCGCGTCCTGCTTCACGCGTAGTTGAGGGGCGCAGCGAACCCCTTATGCATATATTACGCACAACGAAAATGCTTTCCATGTATTCAACTCTCCGGTGACGTGCACTCCCGTAAAAGTCTGATCGGTCATAGATACAGGCGCGATCCAGCGGTGGCGAGCAGCAAGCACAGTGACGCTCGGACACTCGCCGCTACCTCGTAGGCGTTGCCGGAGCGCTCTCGTCGCAGCGCTGTACGCTTCTGCTCGCCGCGTCCCTGTCTCGACGTGGTGTGATAGCCTCAACAGACACTAAAGTGCATAGTGCCTGTCACGGTCGTGGTGAACAAGGTCGGCATCGTGTCTGCACACTGTCGCCAGCGGACGTTACGCGCTGCCGACTGTCGGTAGCAGAGTGCGGTGCGCGTCGTCATGCACCTGCTGCGGAGCGCCTGGCAGGCGATTCGACACTTGCGAACTGGCAGTGCGCAGCACAGGTTCGGAATATTTCCTCCGTCACCACCGCGGCCGCCTACTAAGGTCTATTTCAGTCGCCGTCAGTCGCAGGAAACCTCTCCATGGGGCTCGCCCTCAACCAGGCAGTGGCTCTTCATTGGTGTGACCTTTGCTGGTGGGGTTGTCTATTATGTGGTGCATATCGATCGGGCACCGCTGACCCAACGGCGACGCATGATCGATATATCTGCTGACCAGGAGGCCGCCATCGGCAAGGCAAATTTCCAAATGGTGCTGACGCAATACCATGGACGTATTTTGCCGGCAACTTCTGCCACGAGTAGATACGTAGAACGAATAGGGAAACGAATTGCGGCTTCAGCGGAGGCGATCAGTCCACCAGGCGTTCACTATCAGTGGGAATTTGTCGTCATCGATTCACCCGAACCGAACGCGTTCTGTCTACCGGGTGGCAAAGTCGCGGTCTTCACCGGCATTTTGCCGATCCTCGTCGATGAAAACTCGGTTGCAGCAGTTTTAGCGCATGAGATTGCCCATGCAGTCGCACGACACGGCGCGGAGAAGCTGGCCTTTGCCAAAATCCTCCTGCTACTGCAGATTGTGATCAATCAGTTCATCGATACGCGTCTCCTGACGAACTTGCTGATGCAGTTGCTACTGACCTTGCCGTTCAGTCGGCGCATGGAGAGTGAAGCGGATTATATCGGCTTGCATCTGATGGCTGCAGCATGTTTCGATCCACAAGCGATGGCGCCCATGTTCGAAAGGATGAAAGCGCTGCGTGAAAAGCTTATGCGCGGACATCGCTCACCGCCGAGCTATCTTTCCACCCATCCAGCTGATGAGGATCGCGTTGCTGCGATCATTCGATGGCTACCTGAGGTCTTACCCGAATACGAAGCCAAGTGCCTTCCGAGTGGTAGAGAATGGAGGCGAACGCTCCGCTCTTTGAGTCCGTTTTAGAGTCGCGGGTTATACGCATGGCGCCCTAGTTCGAAGCGCCCGTCGCGCAGTAGAAAGTACATCGATCGCCCCGAATGGAACAGAACCGCTCTCAACATATGCTGCTGATCAAGATTTGAACTGTACTGAGGGTACTGCTATAAATTCAAGCGAGGATGTGATCAGCACCCGGAGAGCGCTCCAGCGTGTACCTGACCTCAAATTCCATGCTTGGTGGAGGGCTTCTGGGACGCGCCAGCTGCCGGAGAACTGGCGATGTTGAGAGCACGCTCACTTGAACTTGACACCCGTACACATCATGAACGACTAGGGGATCTCGCTGAATGCGAGCGTAACTGAACGAAACCACTGAACAACAAGTGAGATGTTCCTGGAAACGGGATCCAGGTCGTAATTTGGGCAAACGGGTATCCAGACTGAATCGTGTGGATGCTGCACAGTTTTACGAACGAACATGGTTACAATTCTATGCAAGTGCGCGGGATATGTGCAAACACAAATACAAACAGAGACGTTCACACAAGCGCATACTGGTGAGCGTAAACGCAAACGCTCAACAATGTTCATCGTACGCGTTTCGGTAAAAAATAAACACACACAGACAGGCATTTGGAGTTCCCGCTCCGACGTTCGACTTGGCTGGTGTCAGCTTCTTTGTCATGAGGCGACGTTGCGTCTGCATTCGGTGCAGGATACGGCGGCTGAGTCTTGCATCCATCACCATGCCTTTGAACAGATGCTGAGGCGCTTTCTCTGTAGCGCGATGGCGGAATAGCTTCAGTAGCAGCTAGCGCACCGAAAGCGTTACGATTTGTAGCGTCCACGGATCCGCGGGGAAGCGCTGTGCATTCCTCCCGTGTCCCAGTGCAAACAGCATCGATCTGACGCAGACCAGGTACGTCACTCGAGATATGCGCTGCAGCTTCGACCAAGCGGAAAAAAACAGAGGCGCTCAGAGGCCCCACTTGTCACGATGCTCTTCGGCTTCGCGCTCTGCCTCGCGGGTTACACGCAGAAAAACATCCTCCAGGGTGGCCTGTGAAACACTCCAGTCCGTAACGATGCCTGATAGCTGCATGGCGTTCATCACATCAAACACCTGCGAGAGCTGCAAGTCTTCCCGTGGAAGCATGTACACGAACTGACCACCAACAGTTGCTTCTAAAACCGCCCTGCTACTCAGTTTTTCCAGAATGCGTTCGTGTGCAACCACTGCTCGCGAGAGTGTTGTCTGCAGTACCAGTCGATAGCCCTGGCCCAGACGCAAACGCAATTCATTCGGCCTTCCAATGGCTCGCATCTGACCCATACACATGATGCCAACACGGTCGGCGAGACGTTCCGTCTCCTCCATCGAGTGGGTTGTCAGCAGAATCGTCCGCCCGGCACGGTGCTGCTGAATACAGGCCCACAAATCGTACCGCGACTGGGGGTCAAGACCCGTGGATGGTTCATCGAGAATGACCAGCTTGCTGCCCCCGATCAAGGCAATCGCCACAGAGAGTCGTCGACGCATCCCACCGGAGTACTTTCGCGCCAAACGGTGCCGTACTTGGGGCGCATCCAGCCGCACGCTTTCCAGAGCGTCCTGGACAGCGTAGCGGATTTTTGCCCGCGGGACATTTTTCAGCCTGGCGTAGAAGTAGAGGTGCTCCTCTCCGGTGAGATCACTCCAAAGCACGTCAAACTGCGGACACACACCCATTTGTAGTTGGATTTCATTGAGATCGCCTGGGACCTCGAGACCAAGGATACGCACATCGCCCGACGTGATATCAAGCAGGCCGGTAAGGCAATTCATGGTCGTGGATTTGCCACTACCGTTCTGGCCGATAATTGCGAAAGTCTCATCGCGTCGCAATGCAAGCGAGAGGCCCCGAACCGCGTGGAACGGTGGCCTGCCGGGATAAGCGACTGAAAGCCTATGAATGCAGACGCTCGGTGCATTCTCATCGTACGGAACGGCAAGCGCTGCAGCAGCAGCCTCTTCCTCGGCCTGCACGCTACTGTCGATAGCCGCCTTGGATGTGAGCGTGTTCGCCTTCTCTTCATCGATGACAACTTTTGACGCTACGCGGCGCTTGAAACCGAGGAAGAACAACGGATGCTTTCGAACCTGGAACCGATGCGGGATAACCTGGTCCAAGTAGAGACCAATGAGCAGCAGAACGATTGCCTCAACAGCCAGGTATAAATATGAGTAGCAAATGAGTGAATTTCCAGCACACATGCCCAGATTGACCCCTGGAACGGTGGTGTTATCGGATCTGACATGGATGCCAACACCGGCAACGTTGACGCCACCGGCGTAGTAGACTGAATAGAAGAAACTGAACGACGGCAGCAGGAATGTGGCCAAGAACGTCGCCGACGACGCTCCGTAGGTAAATAGGTTCCCTATATACTGGCCGCCAATAAAGTTGATGACGACGACATAGGTCCAGCCCAGGATCAGCGCAGTGGACGGTTCCCAGAAAAACGGCGCCAAGAACATGCAGAAGGATATCATCGCTAGTCCCCAGAGCAGGAACGTTGCAAAGTACAGAAGCGGTGTATTCAGCGTAAAGAAAGGAATACGGAATGCTAAGCCGAAGATGACCGTGCTGATCATGACCAAAAGGTACATCAACAGAAAACCGAGGTACGTCACCACGTAGTAGGTCGGGAGTCGCAAGCCCATGATGAGCATGTTTTGGCGGATGCCGCTCTCACGCTCCATCACCAGATTCCGTAGGATTGAGGGTATCATGAAATGCAGGAGAATGCCAATCAGCACTGCGGTCACGAGTTGTACAAAATTGAAATTGGACTGAATACCCTTGACCTTGGGCACAATACGCAGCAAATTCTCGACTCCGAGTTTGCCGTTCGCCTTGGCGACAACGTCGTACAGGTGACTGACTCCCGCGATAAGCTGGCAGTTGCCGTCTGGATAGCAAAACTCATTGGCAGGCACTGTCAACGGAAGCGACTGATACGGTAGATTCAGATTGGTATTGTTGTAGTAGACGGTCGCAGAGATATTCGGGAACGAGCTCGTATCGGAGATTACGTAAGCACCGAAATACTGCGGAAATGCGTAACGATCGCTGGTGTAGAAGACATTGTACAGCTGGCGGAGAAGCGCCTCCCGGCCACTGGATCCATCGCCAAAGCTCTCCACACTCAGTCCATAGATGTTGTTCAGATACGAGGGCGATGCCTTTGAGGAATTGACCAGGGCTTGGTAGCGCTTGTTGGACGTATCGTTACTAAACACCTTGAGCAACAGATCGTTGACGTTGTAGATATCTGAGCCGTTGTACAGAAAGGGGAGCAGCGTAAAGTTCCCGAAGAGTCCCTCTCGGACAGACGGTCCGGCTGCAGCAAGCGCTTCGCAAGCAGAAGTCGAAAACAGGGGATTGCAAATAGCATAGTTCACGCGGCCGAGGTTGGTCGCAGAGCTCGCTGGCCCCGCGTACGGGAACACCAGTGGGACGTCCACGGAAACCCCGCCGACTGCAATGTCGATTGCGGGCAGAAAGGGCCCAAGCTCGCAACCCAAGGAGCCGTATTCGGCGCAGAGGTTAGGGTCAAAGAAAGTCGGTGCGAATCCGCCTCGCGGATTCTGCTCTGCAGCAGTTACTTGTTTGTGTGTGATAGAGGAGTTCACGATCTTCCCGAGAATAAACGCCGCAAGTAGGAAAACGAAGGGCATGAGAAAGATGCAGACAGAGTCGCACCATTGGCGACGCTGATAATGGTACGTTTTGATGAGAAGCGCTCGAAACTGAGCAGAACGCAGACCCCGGGTGCTTGGCCGCAAGTCACGAAGCCCGTGTGGGTCACGAACGTCAGCGTGCTCGGGAACTAGAGGCGGTCCGTGCACCGTTTCAACTGCCGTTTCCGCGCGCCCCGTGCCCGCTACGTAAGCAGCCCGCTCCGAACCTATACCCGCCTCCATTATCAGAGCTTCAAAGCGCGCACACTCCGCTCTCCTGTATTAGTGAGGTGCAGGTGACAATACCGAAGCTGGTGGAGCACAGACGATACCACACCTGGTCTATCCGCTGCGTCTGTGGCATCGCTTCACCGCACGGGCACCAGCGCAGCAGCAGGCAGCGCTGTGATTCGATCGTCACCGCACACCAGCGCCGCCACCGCACGTTCGCCAACTTGACGTGATTTTCACACGATCGCGTTGATGCCCATGCTGGCTGATAGCGTTTTGTGTTGCCGTTTGAAGTAACGATCGCTGCGATGCGCACGATCGATTCACAAACAACTGGATCTCTTCTGGGACCTCGATTGCGTGTATCGCTTCGATCCCATCGAAAACTACGAGAAGAGTGCGAAGTTCTCTGATCGGTGTCCATGATTGCCGGGATGCAGCAACGCTCGCGTCTGGGGCGCTCCAGTGCAGGCAACGGGAGCGGCACGAGGCCCGGAGGCGCGCTCTTCTGATCTCGAGCAGACTGCGCAGCGCTGACGGCAGTTGTGCTTCACCCAGAAACGCAGCAAACGTTGACAGTCGAGTTGGTATGCGAATGGCTTTTGAATGGATTTCGTGTGCGTGCTGGACGGGAAAACACGGTTGAAGCCTGTTCAGTGTGGAAACGTTTTGAAAGGAATGGTGGATTCCGCCCTGATTCCCGGTCCAAGTCATGCGTCCAGGGGCACTGGTCTAGGTTCGGCGAGCTGGCATTCTGTACAAGAAAGTGTCTACGAGTCCAGAGCGCCGTTGCACTAGTGTTTCGAGAAAGGCACCGCACGGGTACACCATATCGGTTGTACCTCCGAGCAGCGACCGCGACAGAAACATTAGCTACAGGTTTGCTGCACCAGTCCATCCTACAATCCGGACGGGCACAGTGGCGAGTAGCTGGCACAACTGCAAAGCGTCAGTGGCGGAACTGCGGTCTTGTCACTGATTACTGGCGGCGGAAGCGCGTCTTCGAGAACCTCAACAGACTCATCGATTTGATATGAGGCAAAAGCAAGTTGGCTCTGTACCCACAACTGCACTGCAAAGAGAGCCCCGCAGGTACCGTCACGCCGAACATCGGGAAACCAGGTGACGGGAGACCAGGTCATGGAGAACGCGAGAATAGCGCGATGGTGCTCGAACTCTTGAGGAATAAAAGAGGCGCTCCCATGATGCTGAACTAACAGAAGCGGTTCTTCTTAAATGAGACGTGCGCGGAAGCTGTGAGTACCTTTCAATGAGATACTGGAGTCTGGTATCTGTGAGAGCGTCCACAACCGCTTTTCGTGACGGTCCAGAGAAAACAAACTTTCGTCGCATACCGTGTGCGCGGCCGCTGCGGTTTGCACTCGCACGATTGCAATGGGTGCTGCTTTGACGCACAGGCTCTGCTAAACAACCGAGTGGCAGTTCAGGCAGTTGGATTTTTTTGCCAATGGCCAATGTTTGCTACACAGTTTAAAGGTTCTATTCAGAATGCTACAGTGCTCTTGTACGCGTCAGGTACCTGTCTACCATGACTTCACATTACCAGCATTTGCGCCATGCAGCGTGTGCGAAAGCAAGGTCACGCTGCGCAACGAAAGCGAGAGATTCCCACAGTACTTGCGTCGTCACGTCACTGCACTGAAAGTTCGCCGCTCGGTCGATATTCCTTACCGGACCCTGGCGAGCCGCAGGTGCGCCAGACTCGCCACAAGTCGTCCGTACCCCATGAAACACATCGATCGATCGGATGCTGCGGCTGGCTTTACGATGCGCAACGGCGACTTCGGAGCGGCGTAGATCCCTGCAGTGGACTTCTCTTCGATACCCTAATCATGGCGAATCTCGGGCTTCCATGGAATCAGCCATGCTCATGTGTGGCTCTATCAACGCCTGAGGGCACCCTCTTGATCGTTTACACGTACAAGGAGCGTCACTTCACGGTAGAAAAAACCGAAGCTCTACGCGTGGGCTTCCAGGCGCACCGACGCTTCAGCGCGTTGGATGCGTCCTTCATTCACGCCCTGCTGGCAGCCGAGCATATGCTGTTAAAGACCCAACCCGCATCGGCAGCTGCTACATGCACAACATTCCGAATACCTACGTAGACCAATGTACCGAAACTAAATGCACATGCAGCCGCTAGTGCAAGCAGAAAGATGGCTTTCATTCGATACCTTAGGGCAATGTAGTAAACCAGAACTACACCGAACAGTGATCCTAACAGTGACCAGAGGCCATAGAACAGTGCGTAGCTGATGATCAGCTTGCCGTAGACAAGGAACTGAACTGCACCCGCAGATGACGTCACGAAAATGACCGCCGAAACAGAGCTCTGCACTGTGAAAGGTTCAACGCGCCCCAGGACGTAGAGATAGGGAACGAGCAGCGCACTCCCGCTGACTCCGATCCACGTATCGAGGATGCCAGCCAAAAAAGTGAAACTCATATATGGGACGAGAAATCCGTTGTGGAGCGGGAAATCTCCCATGTCGTTCGCGTCGACATACCTAGGAAAACCAAGTAATTCCCTTAGTCGGCGCAGACGAATGTTCCGTAGGCACAGAACCAAGGCCGCTAATACAAGAAACGCCTCCTGTAGAGCGAAAACAACCCAGAAAACAACGCCACAAAGGGGCATGCCCACGGGCGATCGTGCTTCACGAGATCCCGAAAGATATCGCGCAACAAAAAGAACGCTCCAGCATGAGGCGAGAAACAACCAATATCGCCATTGAAACCAGGGTCGTTCAAATTGCATCATCTCGTCGAGCGTCCGCGAATGTAACAGCGGGTCCAGCCATCGCGGTAGCCATATACCTGGCAGGGTTCCGCCCTCGAGGCGCGGGACCGGTGTAGATTTTCCTGGCGATGCAACTGCAGTCGACGCTTCCATGGATTTCGCGGTGGAAGCTGTCCATGACGACGCCTCCAATGAACCGGTTGTCGACGTTCTCGAGCGCTCCAGCAATGTTTTGTCTTCCATGCTCAGGTCTGTGGCGATGGCGGTCTTAGTGTGTGCCTTCGAGGTTTCTGGTCCGCAAGTCAGGGAGTCCTGTTCAGCGAGGACATCGCCTGGGCATGGATCTCTGTTCGACTCCAGAGGATGTCGCTTCATCTCGCGCCAGGTCAGACGAACACCAAGCCAGACGACGAGCATCGTGAGAAGCAGCATCAAGAAAGCCAGGAGAAGTGACAAAAAATAATTTGGGAACAACTGATTCAAAAATACGCCGATACTGGAGCCTGCCAAGAAGAGCGGCACTGATGTTGCAACCAGGTTCCAGTCGATCCGAGGCATATCACGGAAAGGATGGCGTGCCCACAGGTTCACCAGCACATTCGCGATCATGCCAGCAAAGATGAAAGCGTGGGAGTTGGCGCTAGCGGCTGCAACTCGAAAGCCAAGAACAAGCACAAACAAAGCGATGTAACTGGTACCGCCTCCAGTACCAGCAGCGTTGTGAACTGCGGATGAAATGAACATAAGCGGCACCATGATCCCATCGTTCCATAGGAAGGGATGAAAGAGCGACTTTGGATCGCAGTAGCCCGTGTTGATGTTACAGCTCTGGAGCGAGGAGCAGTTCGCAGAGCTGGTGCACGGCACACAGCGCTGGCTCTGAACCTGACAAGCTCGGCCGAGGTCTGCACAGTACGGGCACACGTCTTTCGCTAGCGCCATACCGCCGGGACTGAGTCCGGTAGCGATCACTACGAGCAAGAAGCGCAACAGCTTCGAGCATGAGTACATGTGACTGTAAAAAACGGTGTTAGAGAACACGTGCTTTTTGCACGACAAGCGGAGACACCGAGAGTTTTTCAACGGGCGCTTGAGACAAGACACCGCAGGTTTACCTGCTATCGCCTCACTGGGGATCAACGGACGCAATGTGTGCAGCGTCGAATGCGCCAATTGAAGCGCTATTCGCCAATCCATTGATAGGCTGCCGAGCTCAACGCTCATGATCCGCTGTGAATGCCAATCAATTCACAGGCTGCTGAGCTCAATGCTCATGGTCCTTTGTGAACGCCTATTAATTCATAGGCTGGTGAGCTCAATGCTCACATAACACCAAAATAGAACGGGTCCAGCTGGATCATACGCAAGTACTTTCTACGGTGGGATTCTCTTCCACTATCATGAACACGAGCCTTGGTAGACAGTTTCTGGAACTGCTTCCTTTTCCTCTCGCTTATGTCGCGACTTCGAACATGCTGGTCTCTCCTGCCTCTTCCGGTTCCGTTGCAAGCAGTCGATGGATGTTGATCGCAGCGATCAAGTTCCGATTTCGCCGATTCCGGTTGTTGTCGATGCATTTCATATACGGGCGATTGCTGCGATCTGCGGTTGTCCTGTTCATCCTTTTTGTATGCAATCTAGATGCACCCGTCGTAGTGGTGACTAGTTGCTCTTATCAGGTGTTCCCATATGCCCACCACGAACCTTCCTCCGAGCGCTGCCCTCTGGGGCGTGAACACTTGCGTCATCGTCCTGTACATGCCCTGACGGGAAAAGAAGGCTCCGCTCGCTGCATCTATTCGGCTGCCGAGCCCGATACCCTATAATACCAGCAGTGACATTTTCTGCGCTGTTCACCAGGTGAGTTCTCAGTCCGCTGAAGGCGCAATCGCAGGATGTTCCATTCGACAGAGGATTCGTGGAACCCGATGTTGTCCATGATGAAACAAGCACCAGGAGGGAAACTCAGGCTAGAAAGCAATTCGAGCGATTTCGATCCTTTTACGCTCCCTTCGCCCAAAGCGTTGGTGCACTCCCCACTGGGAGTAATTGCGACGTTGATGCAAGTCGGGGTCCAGAACCCTTTTCCACGGTAACAGAGGACACGGGTGCCTCTGGTAGCGCATCCGGTGTCAGGTATCGTGCTGTTGCTCTGGATTCCTTTCAGAGGACACGGGTGCCTCTGGTAGCGCATCCGGTGTCAGGTATCGTGCTGTTGCTCTGGATTCCTTTCAGAGGACACGGGTGCCTCTGGTAGCGTATCCAGTGTCACGTATCATGCGGTTGCTCTGGAATACCATTCGTCGCAGGCCACAAAAGGGAACATAATTTGTCTTTAGAAGGGCATGAATCATTCGACGTGACAAGTTCAGTACGCCTTCTGTATGAGCTTGTGAACAAGTCGTCACGGGACGACGTCCAGCATTTCTCATCGCCAATCCAGAGGCGCGAACATCAGTGCCCACGAGTTACCTTCAAAAACATAAAGATCGAGGACATGATGAATGTGTGATTTGAACATGCTACAGGGAGGAAAAAGAGAAGACTGCAGACCTGCACCAAAGGACTCGATAAAGATATCTGTTAATTTAGGAACCCATGTTCAGTGGCGTCGCGAATCATCCTGATTCCTCTCATGGAACGGATGCGAGCCGCCAAACATCGATAGAGCCACTCTGAAAAGACAAGCGAGAATCCTGAAACTACGTATGAATCCGTTAGGCCCTCTAGCTGCCGTTCGAACCTCGAGACGTGCAATCTAAACAATCTAGAAAAATCTCAAGCCGAGAACCGAGCTACTAACCCAGTGTTTCCTTCTAATCTGACAGGGGTCTAGTGCATGCCGTCGCCAGCCTTGATTTGGTCGACGGTCGATGCATGAATCCAGAATTCTCCCAATGCCTGACTTCCTTTTGCACTCGGAGCAGAAACCATTGGACCCTGCTATGGCACCGGCTGCATAACTTTGAATAGACTTTGCTGCAAAACGCAATCTCTATCCGTCTGCGGGGCCTCAACAACATTTTACTTATGGACGCTTGCACGGTCTACGACCTCCAGCACACGAAAGCTTAATGGGATATACGATAGGTCAATCCAGCGATGTAGGTCCTGCGGATGCTAAGCTCGCGCATTGCGAGTGCGTTCTGAGCTGCCAGCAATGCCTCCACAGACGTCTCCGCTGCTGAGGATGCCGCTCTGTCCCGCCAGAGACCGGTTGCGGATTCGGAGTCAATCTCAGGAGGCCCGACTGCTCCTCGCACTGAGTCGCTACTATGTAGCGATGCCGCTCCATGGATGAGCGAACGGGCTGGAACCTGTCTGTTTTCATTTGGGAATGCCTCCATACCGTTTCAAGCGACACAAACGACGTAAAGAACGACCCCGAGGGGCGTCCTCAGACAGGAAATAGATGCCAGCTGATTGATGTCGTCGAGTGCTAGCGTCCCAGTGCGGCGGGGTGCAACCCATCCGTCAAGACGCAGACCAGCGCGTCTATATCCAGAGCTTTGGTCTGTGCTTGTGGGTGGAGATATTACGACGGCTTGAAACAGGCCTAAGCTTTATCGTGCGCAAACACTGCGTGTTTTGGGATATTTTAGGGTATCTACTCGGCACTTGAATAAAGATCGTGATCGCGTGGATCTCGAGGCAAAGCACCAGGACGCCGTGCTTGACCTCTACAGTGCGAAGGGTGCTGGGAGCTTGCTTACGGAGCGTGTGATGTATCCAAGTGTCCAGAGTTTGGAAACTTCTGAGGCAGATACTAGAATACGAACAAGTTCTCAAAGCGTTCGCGTCGTCTCTAGTGGGCCTGGGGCGTTCTTCGTCTGGTCCATTCGCGAAGCCGAGCAGCTGCGCTCTGTTCACCGAATTATCGGCGAATTGGTCGGCTGTGCAGCGAATCACGTCGGACAAAACCAGTTTCTCGGTTTACCTCTGGCGCTGGATGTAGTTGAGGTGGCACTCGGATTGACCGAGGGCTTTATTACCCTCGAGGAGGCTCCCTGGACGCGGTATCGCGGCTGTACGCCTGAGCTGCGTCAGGCGTTTGAAAGCGAACGGGAGACGAGTCGGCTAGAGCAATTGGCCGCCGAAGCGAAGCTTGCAGAACAGAGAAGGCTACAGTTCATGGCTGCCGAAGAGTGGAGAATCGCACGCGAGCGTAAACGCTTCGGCCAAACAGCAGCAAGAAAGCGGCCTCATTCCGGTGAATGCATCGTCCATGGACATTACCAGGCGGCCGACGAGTTATGCGAGGGCTCCGCAACTGCTCAAGACGTGCCGCTGTGTGAAGATGCTGGCCAGCCTTCACCTCCGAGAAAGCGACCACGCTTCTTGCAAAACGTGGATCCCATTCGAACAGCTGCGCGCTTGCTCTCGCACGTCCACATGGAGTCTCTGCTCGGAGTCTTTCGGCGGGTTTGGCTCGCCTCGAGAGCTTGTTGGCAGAGTACTGCGTACGTGCTCACATCCAGCGTTTTGAGTCAGCGCTATCGCTCCGAGTCACGCGACGAGGAAACAGTTCCAGCGAGTGCAGAACAACATGCGCGTTCATCCAAACCCCAGGGAGAGGCGACGCTTCAGAGCGCAGCGGATTCAAAGCGCGTACGACCGTATCGAATTCGAATCCATACCGAGAGGGCGCCTTTTGAAGTCCTCAATGCAGACACGGCGGAAACGGTATTGCTTGATCATACCAATGTTTACGGGCATGAATTCTGGCGCAGCATCACGCGCTCACCTCGTTTCCTCGTTTTCCGCGATCTTTGGCGCCGAGGATTCTACCTAACCAGCGGACACAAGTTTGGTGCGGATTTTCTAGCATATGCGCATGATCCATGTCTTTTTCATGCGGGTCTCTGCGTGATCGTCCTCAACAAAAACGACATACTACGCCCGCGAGATATCATTAGCGCAGGTCGTTTAGGCGTTGCCACGAAAAAGCGTGCGACTCTAGCCTGCGTCGAAGATATCGAGCAGGGTATCGTCTCATATCGAGGCATTGCTTGGTGTGAGGCTCTACCCTGAAATTCACCGCCAGTACGACACGATAGGAGGAAGCTGGCGCTTTGCTGGAAGGACGGAGTCCAAGAGTTGTGCATGCAATTGCGTATGCTCACTCTGGTGGCATCGCACCAGGGATTCGAAGCGCTCCAGTTGCGCGTTTGCAGGCGAGGCTGATTGGCATACACACACATTAGTGGCATCACGTTAATCACTGGAGCTCTGTGGCTGAGCATGACCAAGTCGATTCGCATTCGACTACCAGTAGGGAACGCCCATGAGACGAGAGCATCCTGGTCCATCGCGACAAAGTCGGATCGATTATATGTGGAGCGCTCCATGAGGATGGGTTTTCTTCTTGGCGAGTATTGGCACCAGCGGGATAATGCCCGTTCCGTGGCGCCGATAGGATCCCCTGATGTGCAGTGATGCTATCGATGCGGTTCCGGGAACGCATGCACGTGCACCGGTCTTTCTTTGGTGGGGAGAGGAATCATCTGCGCTTTGATACCAACATTACCTTAGATAGTCGAGTCCACGGAAACACACCCCTTTTGCTGGGAATGTATATGCCCATCAAATTGACATTGATGCTGAGCATAAACGATCGGTATCCACGGAGACACATCCCGTACGCTTGGAATGTATACGCCCATAAAATGAACATTGATGCTGAGCATAAACGATCGGTTAAACGATTCGCATTGGATTGGTGTGCAGCATCCTGTGTGCTTCGCTTGGTCGTTCACGCTACAAGAGTGAATGCAGATGATGCATAAATCAGCCAACGATACGAGCAGCTTCGCAAACTTGTTCAGACTGAAAGCACGTTGCTATTAGCATGCATGCATTGGGTTGAGTTTTCGTGAGCTTCCCTCAGGCCGTGGAACTTTCAATGTCGTTGCGGCCAATTCAGCGCTTTTGATGCACGTCCCGATACATTCTCATTCGCACAACGTCATGCAGCTTGACATTACTCCTTTCGGTTGGTACGCTTTGGGTACGCTTTATGAGTTTCTCGACCTATCCTAGTCAGTGCAACATCGTGCAGCTCGGCATTGCGCCATTCAGGCGCTCAACCATTGGCCTCTGCGCGTTCCGTGTTATCGGATAGATCAACGCTCAGGACTTCACTAAGCTGCTGGCGTACTTGCGGTATACTTTTGCTCGCATCGATCTGATGCAGAATACCTCGTTTTTCGTAGTAATCGAGCACCGGTTTCGTGCTGGCGTGGAAGGCCGCTAGTCTCTTCACGAGCACATCCGGCTGATCGTCAGAGCGTTGCACCAGCGGTTCACCAGTTTCATCGTCTCGCATGGGCACCTTTGGCGGGTGAAACTCTTCATGATACGTCCGTCCACTCGCCGGATGGACCCATCGCCCAAGAATCCGACGCTTCAGCAGTTCATCTGGAACGGCGAAGTTCAGCACAGCGCTCAAGGGTCCGATACCGTCAGTGGCAAGCAGTTCATCCAGCTTCCGAGCCTGCTCCAGTGTTCTCGGAAATCCATCTAGGATGAAACCGTTCTTACACTCTGGTCTGCGGAGGTTCTCACGAACCAGTCCCAGCACGATTTGATCGCTTACGAGGCCACCTGCCTCCATAACTTTCTTCGCTTCCTTTCCGAGCTCTGTGCCTTGAGCAACAGCATTCCGCAAAAGGTCACCGGTTGCCAACTGACATAAGCAGAGTCGCTCCCTCAAGAAAGAGGCTTGCGTCCCCTTGCCGCTTCCGGGAGGTCCAATCAGCACAAGTCGCTGCTGCTGCTGCTGCTTGTTGGTTCCTCGTGTTGCCTCCCTTCGTTCCAGTTCCTTGAGGAGTTCCTCTGTCGGCACGCGACGAAGAACTTCCGCTGTCTGGTGCGCCATGACTGCCCAAAAGAATAGCGCTTCTTCCAAGATCTAATGAATACCGCCAGGGATCCGATAAAACTCCGATACGTGCTGACGCACTCACCTTTTTTTCAACTGCAATCGCAGCAGGGTGCAGCGTTCGTTTCCCAAGGCACGCTTCCGAAAAGACGCTCTTGCTCTCAAACAGCCCTCAAGTTCCCAAGAATATCAAGGCCTTGACGCGTCGTACGACAAGCACGTCGGCGCCCAAACTCCTCAGGTTCGTGTTCAAGTAGTTGCGCTGCAGCAACGCACCAATGCAACGCCGAACTTGTGGCCGAAAGCGCCGTATCGCTGGTGCGCAGCCCTGGCAAGCACCCGCTGCGTCAACGGGGATAGCCTTTATCTAGGGTGTGCGGGGCTCGCCGCAACTGGAGCAGTAGCAGTAGTAGTAGTAGTAGCAGACACGAACTCGATATAGATTTAACGCACAGTCGGCTACGATGGCCTTCTCGTGGTGAGAGGTACGCTTCGAGCCTCCCGGTGAAGCGAAGCGGGTGATCCCGGTGCGACCCTGCGCTCTAAAACACGTCTGCGATAAACATCGCACAGCGACTTGCTGGTGGGCGTCCCGGAGATCAGTCGTTTTCAATAGGCACCACGGGACGCTTCAAGTTCGTGCTGGTAGGTGTACCTGCTCGGGGAGTGGTGTCCATCGCGTGGCTTCCTGGCCAGAGTGGGTATAGCTGGTGGTGGCACTAGTGGCATTCGCGGCTGCTGGTGTTCCAGCGGCGCGATTCTAGCAACGCTGCTGTTTCCAACTGTGTGTATACTGATTCGAACTTGTCTGCTGCGTTCTACAGTTTACTGGGAATCTTAAGCCAAGCACCTTTTTCCAAAGCGCCCAGTCTTTCCATTTGGGGACTCGTTCTGGCCTCGGTGCAGAAGCCACGTACGACGCGTTGCTCGCCGTCGACCGGGACGTAAAGGCTAGAAGCTCCTTGTGTAGCGCTGCGCTCTCTATATTCTGCGATAACAGGTCATACTGGGGAACTAGTGGGTTGCAGTTTACGCGCAGCCTGGTGCGCACATTCTAGTTCTGACGTACGCGCACCTGCGACATGTTGACGACCTGGACAGAACACCGAGAAGTGGAATTCCGGCCCACAAAGAGGGTCTGCAATGAGCTGCACCTCACACCTCCATCAAAAGCTGCTCCTGATACCCGGGAACACGCGCTGAACTGGGAGCGCTTTCTCTTGCAAAAGCGATTACAGCGCCGCATTCGAATCGCGACGAACCGCCACGGAGCTGAGCACGTTCGTAGCACCATCGCGCTGAGTCTTTCTGCCGATGGAACCAGGCTCGCATCGACGCATGGTGACCATGTAGTGCGGACCTATCGAATACGTCGAGGAGAAACGGAGAATGCGCGCCCGGAAACCTCGCAAGTACGTGAACTGTGCCAGGATACTGGCTGCTCGTTCTCACTCGAATTAAGCGCTGAATTGTACGGTCATCCGCGTACTCCGTGGAGTGTGCATTTTCACCCGCGTGACTCCGACCTCATGGTGAGCGGTTGCCTCGGAGGTCACTGTTACGTCTGGTATCGTGATCAATGTGTAGCGCGATACACTGTAAGTGAACAGCACCCGGAGAACTTTGCCTTCTTCCCGGAATATGGACCATCCAGCATCAGTTGTGTGGTTTTTGATCCGTCTGGGGAAGTCGTCATCATTGCTGCGCGACGGTCGCTCTTTTTCTGGCAATGGCGGCGGACGCTCTGGTCGCGAACGCTTCTTCGAACGATGACAAGACCGATGATTGGAGCGGGTACTGCGGCCACACGAGAGCCCTCTCCGCGTCATGCTTTGTACGGAGATCGAGGGCGTCGGTCTGCAGCTGCTGGGCAAACGACCAATACGAACAGAGTGCTCGTGGGAGCGTCGACTTACAGTGCGGGTCGTGAAGCTCATATCCATACGCGCACTGCTCTGGAGGATCGAGTGACTCGGGGAGATACGCGCGCCTCGAGCGTTGCCACAGCGAGCACGCTCGACACCGCTGCATCTTTCGATACGATCGGCGCTGGTCGTTCAGGGGCGCTCGCTGGTGACGCTGCAAGCTTCCAGACTTCCCTGGGGAGCGCTTCACGCTTTCCCTGGCCTCCGGACCGAGAGCGACAACGGCAAGCCGTTGGGTCCAGTTCAGTGGCAGGGATCGTGGAAACTCGGCGAGCACGCCACGCTAGCCGGCAGATTCAGAATGCCCGTTTGAACGAAAACGCAGATGAAGCTGACCTCAGCGCGCAGCACCCTATGGACATGCAGCGAGTAACTGCGGGGCGGCCTGAGCGGCATCCCGCCGAATCCACCGACGAAACCCTGGTAGAGGACTCGCAGCAGCGCTCTGCCTGCTATTACCTAGGCGTACCAATTCATTTGGTGAATGCACTCGCAGGGGCCTCCATCCTGCTTGTTGGGACGCGTTCACCGGTGCTCTCTACGGAACAGGAAGCGGAACTTTTCCGTGTGGCGGCCGCTCCATTCACCCTTGATATTCAGCTGTACCAGCTGAGAGAAGAGCCGCTGAGATATATCGACAGCGCTCCCAACAGTAGTAGTAATGGTGACGTTGGTGGCAGCGGCTACGGCTTCCAGAGAAGCCGCAGCACGCCCGTGTGCAATACATTGTGCCCTGGAGTCTTGATCGGCAAAATACCTCAGGTCGTCGCATACAACGAGGCGGGTATCAGCGTATCCACGGATGGTCGGTATCTGCTCGTCTGCATCCTGCAGTCACAGCTACGCCGACCACAGCCCCACTGTCCGAGCGATAGCCACGCGAGCAGCCTCCACAGTGGCACCGAGCGCAGCGCGCCTCGCTCGCATGGAGCCGGCGTACCTCGAAGCGCAGTGCGCTCCCCAGTACCTGATACCGCACATGCCCCAGCAGGCTTGGAGTCGCGGAACGTTTGGGTACGTGCTGCCCAGGAACGTGTTCCCAGTGGTGGTGCCTCAACCTTTGTCGCGCACATCGTTATCTATGAGATCCTACCTGTTTCTGCGGTATCGGGACAAGCGCGAAAATCTCCTGTCCCTGATTCGTGTTTTTTAACCAGTATCGATGGTGCAGTTTCTTCACTTGAGCTTCAAGAACGGGCTCGTATGCCCCTGGATGCATGTCATACGAGGGCGTTGACGAATCTACGGTTTGTACCATCCCCGAATACTGGGTTCGGGAAGGTATCGCCCGACAGGGATCGAATCTATTTTCTAGCGGGTTACAGTTATCGGGAGAGTATGACACACTCGGAAACGCTGGAAGCAGCTGAAATGAGACCTATTTTGGACTTGTTTGAAGCGGACCTGCGCACGGGGTCCATGCACTGCCTCCGATCGATCCCGGCAGCGAGGCCACATGCTGGCATTGCACCCGGAGATGCCTCGACTGCTCTTGACTGGAGATCTTTCGAGGAAGTGGATGGGATTAACTGCGCCCTGTTTCTGCCGATGTATTCTGCGAATTACCCCCAGCTTGTGCAGGGTATCGTTTACGGCACGCAGCGCGGTGATATCTATGCGCTCGTGGATTAGAGCTCTACTGAGAATGCGCTTGGTGACGCATGTTCCTAGACGGCGATGATGCCGGCTCTGATCCCGGCAGCAATACTCGTGAGCAGCTCAGGGCACTGAACGTGTCCATCCTAGCATTGGTGCTTATGGTCCAGAAAGTCGTCATGTCGTGCCGAGCATTTGGGAGACGTTGTTTTGTGTGTTTTCTGAGTTTTAGCAACGGGTTTGGTTGAAGCATCGACATCTTGGAACCAGGCATGTCCTGATTCAAGTATAGAGGGCCTAGAGAGGTATCGGTACGCAGGTGTGGCAGTCACGTTGGATGCTTGCAGTTCTCACGCGCTTCATTCCGCATCGATGCATGTTTATTTAGGTTCAGAACCTATAATTTGCGGATGATGCGAGTCGGAACATCGCCATGAATGGCGCTGGAGGATTCACCGGAAATGCACACGCTCAAGGAACGATTGCCGACCGTCACCGGCCGCATGATGCTTGCCAGTCACTGCGAGTCGCATGCGAACTTGGAAGCGGAACACGTTGCGGCAACATCCAGTCTTGGATTCGTATACATCTTCGTCCTGAAACTGGTCGAAGTCCGGCGCTGGTGAGACTGCGCATCGCATGCTTCGCATCCAGTAGTCGGATGCGAGAACGTTCTCATGGACTCATGAACGTTCAGATGCAGGTACTCGCCCTGAAATCGCCCTGGAAGCTAGAATGCGAATAAAATGATGTGAAAAAACGCTTTATACATTGCAGGTTCTGTAAAGCTCTCTACAGATCCGCGAATAGAACGCTCGCCACTTTGTGCTTGCACTGCACCCTTGCCTGTGCACATCAGACAACCAGCGCATGCTTCGATGTTGGAAAACGGCAGTGTCGGTGCCTGCGGTAGCGTCCTTGTACGCGGGGTCCCTGACCGTCCACGCAATACAAAAGTATCAGTCGACTGTGCCTCCATTGAACTTTTTTGAGAGACATGGCACACAAACTGCAGTCGTCAAGGCGGGTTAAGCGTTCTCGAGCCAAAAGCCATGAAAACGCACAGGTGCCCCTTTCAATTGGAAATACTTACCAGCAGCTAGACTGTCGGCGTGTCGATGAAACCGTTGAGACTAGACTTTTTCGAATACCCCATAGTGTTCGTGCACTCGAAACCGTTACACTGAATGCAACACCGCTAACACCAAAAACACACACACACACAGCTGGAGCGAAAACGACGATAGCACTGTACAGCTATAACAAAGTTTAGCAGTAGACTCAATCCGTAAAACAGCGAAGCAGTTTGTCGTGAAGCCGCACCCAAAAAAACAGCTGCCTTGCAACCAGGGCGTCTAAGAAGGTCGTGATACTGGTTGTCGACGAAGGCGTCGCCTGTGCGCGGCGTACCCGCGCGTATACCACCGCGGTACCCAGAAGGGCCTTCGCCTGGGTAGTTGCTGTGCTGCCCGCTTGCGAGTGCGGGTCTGGACGCTCCCGACCAGCGAAGGTACCTGTGAAGCTTTCGCTCTAGTTTTCGTGAATGGGAGCAGCGCAGCATGAACTCTGCATTAATAGGCGCTGTACGAACTGCGGGGCGCTGCTGCGCGATACTGCGGCACCAGCGGCTCGGGCGCTGGGCTGGAACGTGTTCGACCACCAGCTCTGGTGAAGCGTGCAGACGACAGGCGGGAATTAACTGGATCTTGCAGCTGCAAGCTCGCTTCTCTTCAGATCTAGGTTACCCGTCCAATGGACTCCGGCGAACATGGACGGATTCGCTTCAGAAGCGGACGCTGTCCAGTTACCTTAGAAAACACACGCAGTGGTGGTTGCGTGTCCATGTGCCTGCCGACACGCCGTGCACTGCAGCGATGCAGTCGCACGGCACTGCTTTACAGGTTGCAGCGCTGGCGACGGCGAGTGTTGTCGATGTTGGTGGCATCTCGACGCCCGCTGCACCACCGCCGCCGCCGCCTCCACCGCCAAGCTCGCCTAGCACACTGCGGGTTCATAAACAGCGGAAAACAAAGGCCCGTTCCGGGTCGTCTGGCGAGGCAGTACGCATATGTGCTGCTTACTGCCTCGCTTCGGGGTATCGCTTGGAAGAACTGCGCGACCTGCTTCGCTCGGTCCCACTGGTCACCACCGTGGATGCGAGTACCCTTTCCCGGGACGTACTGCATTGTCGGGTGCGGCCTGCGACTCGTCAGGAGCAGGTCCGAATGCCACATGCCGATGGTCATGTGTTTTTCTTCGAGTCAGGCGCAGCAGTGTTCTGGGATGTGGACGAGGAGACGCGGCGGGAGTTGCTGCGCTTGGCACGTCGATGCGACATACAACCCGGCTACAATTCCAATGTCGCCTTCGAGGAGTTCGACCATGAGTTTGAATTTTCATACCTCATGGACAGCGCACAGTCCAGCACCGACACTCTAAGCGATGCACCGGATGGAACTTCGCCCTCTGGGGGTGCCGCACTTGCGGCGAGCGCAGCGCCAGCCTCCCCGAATCGATTGGCGACTGCTGAGCATGCACTGCCGATGCCGTCTGCCCTTGGTCGTGCGAAGCTTCGTCCAGCGCTGCAGGCGCCGCTGTCTCGAAATCAAGAGCGCATACCCAACTCGCTGACTCAGTTCCGCAACGACCGTATTTTTCTGCATGATTATGCGGACGCTTTGAGTATGCTCGCGATCTCTTTTGGGCTCGCACAGAGCGTTAAATTGCTCGTATTTGAGCTGAGCATTGATCGACTGGTGGAAGAGACGCGACGCCTGCCGGAAGAGCTCGCGAAATACGGGCGCTTCCGCACAGTGGCCCAAGACGATCTTCGTCGACGCATCGGTCAGCTTCTCACCGCCAAATACTCGGTCGCACTGCTCTCAGATATCCTGGATACCCCGGAGATTTTCTGGGAGTACCCCAGCAGTGAAACTGTTTATAATCAGAGTGTTCAGGTTGTTGATCTACAGAAGCGAGCACGACTTTTGGATAAGCGCATGGATATTGTACAGGATTCTTTAGCGCTGCTGAATAGTGAACTGGCGACCTCTACCACCCATCGCGTTGAAAGAGCAATTGTAGCGCTCATCGCTATCGAATTAGGTTTGCAGGTGTTCAACAAATTGTTTTAGGGAGCCTGGAAAGCCATCGCCATCGCCGACACCGAACGCTGTTCAGAAGTCGAACGACGCCAGCGGTGTACAGTAGTGGCGACCGGGCCGCCCTAGAAGAAATGTCTCCGACTGATGTGCAGAAGCCTGCCCGTCTTTTTGGACCGGCCACCTACTACTGCTTCAAA
>Ga0078972_1002153_pt1 | contig 49188 bp, 33 predicted proteins | sample YelNatPaOPGAMG01_FD_67568 | JGI IMG/M metagenome (GOLD analysis project Ga0078972, IMG submission 67568) | Hot spring thermophilic microbial communities from Obsidian Pool, Yellowstone National Park, USA - OP-RAMG-01 (SPADES assembly) (version 2) | ecosystem: Environmental > Aquatic > Thermal... | reverse complement strand
CTTATTGAACTTTGCAAACCAGAACTCACCGGTAACTGGGAATTCAAACTCAAACAAATAGAAAAAGGCCTGTTTAATCGACCGGACTTCATGACTGAAATCTCCGAGCTTACAAAAAATATCGTTAACAAAATCAAAAAGTTCAAAACCGACATAACCAACAAAGAAGCACAACTCAAGCCACTAGAAGTACCATGTCCAAAATGTGGCGGACAAATACTGGAAAAAACCAGACAGTTCGTTTGTCAGACCTGTGACTTTTCAATTTGGACGACTATTGCCAGCAGACCTATGTCAAGAGAAGAAGTTATTGAACTTATTAAAAATAAATCAGTTGGCCCTCTGGACGGTTTTAGAAGTAGACACGGTAAACTCTTCTCAGCCATTCTACGTCTTACTAATTCTTATACAGTCCAATTCGACTTTTCAAAGTCAAGTCCTTTGCAACCAGATCAATCCCGTGCTTCCGACCAAGCCGAACTCCTCAATAAGCCCCCCATCGGTAAATGCCCCAAATGCAAAAGCAATGTCTATGAAGATAAAAATGCGTACATCTGCGAGGCCTCGCTATCCAAAGTTAAAAAATGCAACTTCAGATCTAGCAAAGTGATACTCCAACAGCCTATAACTCCTGAGCAAATGAAAAAACTACTTAACGAAGGTAAAACCGACCTCTTACCAAGATTTATATCCAAAAAAGGTAAACCTTTTGCAGCTAGACTTTTTATTAAGGAAACTGGAGATATAGGTTTCGAGTTCCAGAATTCAACTGCCAACAAAGATAAAACTGCAGAAACAAACAAAACTAGCACTACAACAAAGCCCAAAAAAACTAAAAAATCTAAAGAAAAATCTGAAACATCAAAACCACCTACAAATCATTAACCGCTAAATCACAATATTTACCAAAAAACAAATGCAATTTCTCAGCTAATGCCTTTGCGGACAACCTACTCCGCAACCACCACTTATAGAGTTCTACTGGCAACCCCGGATTCTTTAATGTCTCCAAAATCAACCGGCTAAAGATTATCGATCCATCAGCCGCTACAAATCTTGAAACAGCGTCCGGTATTCGTTCGTTATATTCATCCAGAATTACCCGAACCGCTACTGCGTCTATTCCGTTTTCCTTGCAACTCTTCAATATCTCACCGGACTCCATTTCTACAATCTCACCACTCAGCAAACCAGCCAAATACTGTTTAGTTTCCGGCGTATTTACAATATAGTCCACGCAACAAAATGCAGCCCCTCGAACAGATATACTACGAAATATCTTCCGAAAAACCTCTGAACAGTCAGCATTATGAACAACTAATCCGGCCTTCAAATCGGGCACTAATGCACCAGCAAAACCACTGCTAATAACCAGTCTTGGCCTTAACTCCAATACTCTCTCCATCGACTTAAGTGCCCGCTCCCTGCCTATTCCTGTATACAAAATTGTGACACGATCAACCAAATGCGGCGGCACCCTGAAAAATGAGGCCTCAGATTTGACAGCAAACAATAATACCAATGGCCCTTTTTCCATATATTATTCTCACCAATTTTTAATTATCCTGCCTTATTTTTTATGACTTTTGCAAATACGGTTAAAAAGTTACTTTTAACTATATCGGCTAACGCCTTTAGAGGCATGTTTAAAAACTTAGATAAAAACTCATAAATTGGAATGATGTTTAATGGATTGTTCAGTGCCCTCTTTGTATCCTGGCCAGGCAAAGGAAAACGATCAAGCTCTGGTGGCGGTAACTGATCCGGCGCATCAGTTTCAATCAGCAATCTTTCTATTGGAACAGATTTAAAGCTATTTCTTTGCTCAGACTTATTTTCCCGAGCGAAGTAGCCTGGAAAAGAGAAATACGCACCCATCTCAGCCAGTGGATCAATATATTTCTCCAATCCCCCATAAGAATGTACAACAAAACCGCTCCCTGGAGTCCCTGTACTCTTTAATATTTTAAGAAGCCTATCCCATGCCCGCACGCAATGAATTGTGACTGGCAAATCATAATCACACGCCAATTTTAACTGCTCAACAAAAATCTCCTCCTGTAAACCCATGTCTATTCCCTTAACCCAACCGTCGATCCCAATCTCTCCTATGCCGCAATTATACTTATGAACTAATTGGTTTAGTTTATCAGCCCAAGCCGGGCTGACTTTTTTAACGTACCATGGATGCACTCCAAACGACGGAATTATTGGATCATGACTCCGTGCTAAAAATTCCAGGTCCAACCAATCTTCTTCACAAGTTCCACAAACCGACACCCTACTTATTTTGTTAATAGACATCTCCTCCAAAATCTTGCTTAAAAATGGCTTTAACCTTTTATCCTGCAAATGGACATGTGCATCAAAATACTCCATATGCCAGGTCGTCTTGACTCACACACTTTTGTCGCATCCAAATAACAGCCGTTCTCCCAGGGTTAATTTTGAAAATCTACCTTTGCACTCAATTCCGGGATCAAATACCTGTCCGGTCGAAGTACTTGAACCTTTACTTGTAATGTGCCTTTTTGCCGATTTGCTTCAGGTGCAATTTCGGCCACAATACCATCATATACCCTTTCAGGATAAGCCTCCGGGTATACCTTACACTTTTGATTTAAATAAACTTTTGCCAGGTCGGTCTCGTTCAGATCTATTTCGATCTGAAGGTCATTTAAATCGGCGAGCGCTACTACAGCAGTGCTTGGCCCACGTGATCCACCAAAACTCTGAGGCGTAACAAGCTCATTTGCATCCACCAGTTTTTCTAAAACTATACCATTGATCGGTGAACGAATCACAGTCCAGTCAATATATGTCTTTAGAAGTTCTATCTGTTGTTCGATTTCGTTAATGCTGCTCCTGGCAGCCATTAGCTCAAGCAGCGCATCGTCTTCATATTTCTTCATCTCCACTCCAGCGTCCACCAATGGCTTTATTCGATCATATTCAATCTGAGCTTTTTGCAAAGCAATCCTTGCTGATTCCAATCTAGCTTCGGCCTCTTTCAACTTTTTGACATATTCTGTATCGTCAAGAATTACGATTACCTGGCCATTTGTTACTGCATCTCCCTTTTTAACTCCTATCCATTTAACAATACCGAGAAACCTCGGACTTAATTCAATTCGTTCTCTGGCTACTATATAACCGCTAACGGTCAAGACCGGTTCATTGCCAGTGGTTATATTGGTAATATTAGTATTTCCAATACTTACGGACTCCTTTTTTGCAACATCTATCGCCTGGGCTCTATCTGAAACACTTTTCCTATTAACCCTAGTCAAATCAGACTTGCGAGGTATAGCAAAATAAACAGCAATTAAAATTATTACCAGTATAGCAAACAAAATAGGCCAAAATCCTCCACGTCTTCTCCGGAGATTGTTTTTGTCTATTTTTAACTGCTGAATTTGATTTTCATTAGATGTATTCATGCTCAACTTAAACTGCATTTAATGCGTTTATTACAGGAACACCACCAGCTCGGAATGCTGGCAATATACTACCAACAGCGCCTACCGCAATTGCAAATAACATTCCCTTGAAGATAATTATCGGAGTCAACCTAAAATGAAAAACGACTTCGCTAAATGTATCAAAACTAACTGTCCCGGTTGAAAACCCGTGCATTGGTACAGCTATTAAACACCCAATAACTCCACCTATTAAAGCAAGGAACACTCCCTCAATCATAAACGATAAGACAATGGTGCGTCGTCTGTACCCTAAAACTCTCAATGTTCCAATTTCTCGTATCCGCGATCCCACATTTGCGTACATAGTATTCATAGCGGCAAAAACGGCTCCAATAGACATAGAAGTTGCAAGAAAATTTCCAAGTATCTTAATAGGAATAGCAGTCCGGGTTTGTGCAGCGTAAAATTCTTTTTCGCGCACTGCGCGCAAGGGCAATCTTTTGTCTGACTCAATCCTGGATATTAAATCCTTAAGTGCTGCATCTTCTTTAACCCTTATAAGAACACTAGAGTAATTTTCTCGGTCAAAAATTGATCGCGCCTCATCAGTATCCATCCAAATTTCAGAGTCATAAACACTATCCTCTCCCTCTAACCAACCAACGACAACAAGCCTTGTTCCTGCTGTTATAAAGGATTGGCCAATTCCGAAATTTGCAAAACGCCCGGCTAGCTTTTTGCTCACCACTACCTCCCGTTTCCCGGGATCGAACCAACGCCCAGCGGACAATTTGACCTGTGGGCGTAGTTTAAGCCCATTAGGACCTATTCCTCTGACAAGAACATTTGCCTCTCCGGACTTATTTAGTCGGGGTAAATTTATTAACACTACTACCTCAGCCGACACCATGGGCATATTCAGAACATCCTTTTCAATCTGGGGTAAATATTTAACTACTCTAAACTGCTCTGGAGTGATCTGGCTGCTTGATTCGGCTGTTGACCCCTTTCTTAGAACTAATACATTAAGCGGAAATCCTGTGTTTTTGCTGGCAGCTTCAAGTCCAGCTGCCAATGCCTGCATCAACACATATACAGCCACGACAAGAGCAATCCCAATAACCGTTGTAAATGTGGAACGCCACCTAACAAAAAGATTTCGTATGTTATATTTCAGAGGTAAATTCATGTTTAGTCAATAGACTTAATTCCATCGGCCACACTCATTTTTGTCACGTTAATAAATGGTCCAACTGCCGAAACTACTCCTAAAATTAGAGCCAATAAACTACACTGTGCTGCTATCCTTGGCGTCACTTCAAAGGTTATAAACACTCCATGAGTTGCTGTCTTCATAATGTCTGTATGGCTAAACAACAACCAAGCACCGCCTACACCAAGCACAGCACCAGAAATTGCTAACCCAATACTCTCAGCAAATATTAATACGAAAATTTCACTCCGCCTAAATCCTATAGCTTTCAAAATTGCTAATTCACGAATACGTTCACGTATTGCCATGCTCATCGTACTAGCAGAAACAAGCAACAATGTAAATATAACCACTGAACATATCGACTTTACCAATAACTTAATATCTCCCCACATAGATACGAAACTTAATTGAAATGCGCGTTCAGTCTCTGCCAAAACTTCTGCACTCGTATTGGCAAAAGCCCTATTAATAGCCGAAATTACTCTTGGCATTGCTTGAATCGATTCTACCTTCACCCACCACATACCAACTGTACCAGGATCGCCCAGTAACTCGTCTAAATATTTATGATGTATCAACATGTTCCTGTCATCTATCGTGCCGTGGTAAATCCCTGCCACCTTCAATTCTAAACTTATTGGGTAAACCGTGCTTGTTAGCAATACCTTATCGCCGGGTTTAAGCTTATATTTTTCTGCAGTGATTTGTCCAACTATACAAGCACGCATATCAGAAAGCCACGCCCTGTATTCTTCATCGGAAATCTTTAGCTCGGACCATGTCTCCCTCAATTTTGATGCGTCCATCGCAAATTGAGCAAAAGTGATATGTTCTTCCTTGCCAAATTTGCCACCAACCCATGTAAAAGGAGTTACAGCTTGAACCCCCGGAATCCTCTCAATGATATAACGTTGTCTGACCGGTAAAAAGTTGGCTATTGATACTTTGTTTCTGACCGCTATCCGCAACGCTGCATTTTCTTCCTCTGGTGGCACTGAAATCTCTCGCAAGGTAACGAGTAACATTACTAAAAGAAATAAACTTACACCTATACTCATTACACACAAAAAGACTCGACGCTTATTCCTTAAAGCATTTTTAATTATGAACCCGGCCACTGTCATAAGCGCTCTATTATTTATTCTAAAAGCTCGCCTTTCTCTAAATGAACTATTCGCTTACCAAAAGCCGCCGCCTTCGGATCATGTGTTACCATTATAACCGTCTTGCCAAGATTCTCATTTAGCATCTGCAACAAAATTAGGATCTCATGTGCTGAATGTGAATCCAGGTTGCCTGTGGGCTCATCAGCAACAATCAAAACAGGATCAGTCACTATCGCCCTTGCAATTGCCACCCTTTGTTCCTGCCCACCAGATAATTGCCTGGGTAAATGATTCTTTCGGTCTGATAAACCAACTAGCTCTAGTGCAGTTTCTACCTGTCTTCTGCGCCGCTTTTTGTCCAACCCAGTCAATAGAAGAGGCAGCTCAACATTCTCAAATGCTGTTAAAACCGGAATTAAATTAAAAGTTTGAAACACAAAACCAATGTTCTGATTCCGCCAATCCGCCAATTCTGATTCATTAAGTTTTTGTAACTCTATTCCCTGAACTATGCAACAGCCACTAGTCGGACGATCAATACCCGCTATTATATGTAACAAAGTAGATTTACCTGAACCACTAGGCCCCATTAAAACTAAAAATTCTCCATCTTTAATCTCCAGGTTAACCCTGTTCAACGCTGTAACATTTATCTCACCCTGTCTGTAGATCTTTGTTAGCTCCTGGGTTATCACTATTTGGTCTTTTGACATATTTTCAGTTACTACACCATTTTATTCTTAGCGCCTGATACCAGCTTAATTCTTTATTATCCAAACATAACTGCTGGATGCAAATTTGAAAATCATTCATTGATACTTTTCTAGGAATCATTGATTGAATCATAAAAATTGTACATAAGATAGATTCTGGAATTTAACTCAACATCCTGGCAACATACCAGGAGCTTTCAAGCCAATGAAAACATATAATTGATTAACCTTTGAAGTAAGAGAAAAATTAGTCTGCTTGCCTGAACCCCGAAAACAGAATTATTGCTGCGGTCGAACTTCAACTTTTCGTAACCAGCCAGCAGGTCGTCTTGGACTCACGATGAAAAATTGGCCATTACTCTCAGTAAGTAAGAACCGCTGCCGTGTATGACCAAGTACGTTTTGTTGAATGATTTCAACATAATCTTTGCCAACCTCCGTAACAATACCTACATGCCCGTATCTTGTGTCGTTGAAAACAAGCAAATCGTCTAAACATGGTTTTTCATTTGAACCATTGCGAAACTGGACAAGCCCACGTCTTTTATTCAATGCTCCATCAGGAAGGCTTTCATCAAAGTAACTCCTGGCGTGGCCCATCACATCTGGCATCATATGCCCTTTAGCATCGCAATAGAACCGCTTGACGTATTCCACACATTGCCATTTCTGGCCATAGTAATAACCGTCATTACTGTAATGACGGCCATAGCTCAAAAAGAAAAACAGACCATTATCATAAACTGGTACGCCTTTATAACTGTCTAAAACTCTACCGACTTTCCATGCATTCCAAATAAGCAATACCCCAATTGCACCCAAAAGTGCGAGCACAATTACTAATATTTTGTAAACATTAAGTTTCATCTCCCGCTCCGTACTTCTTGGTTCCTAAGATTAATGCAAACAGATAAGATCTTGCCTTTACGGTTCTCTCCAGCTCAAATAGGATACTCAGTAATGCCACTTAACCTCTCCTACCTTTGTCAAATATGCCTGTAAATACAAATACTAAAAAACGCAACGCATCTAAATGTTCATGATGTTGATAACAAAGATTCTGCTCCTAAATATTCTGTTACTTCATACGCCCTAACATTCGCCTGATTTTTATTTCGAACAATGCTAATGAAATGTGCAATACCTGAATTTCTCGCGACGACTCTACTTAATCTTTAATCGAACTTACGGAACTAGACATTTATCCACCGCACCCGAATGCCGATCTATTTTTGACAGATAATTGGGTATTAATCCATTACCCTAAACATTATCACAGACTGCGTTGCCTTATACTTAAGGCCGTACCTATCTCAATGATTCCACATAACAATCATGTTCAGCAAAATTCCTACACATCCGATCCCTGCACACTTCAAATACTTACTATCACTAATCAACCCATCAACCCATCAACCCTCCACATCTATGGCTCCGAAGCAGAAGCCGTCGGCTTAAAAAACTTTGTCAGGCACGATCTGATTCTACTGGTTAAAATTGACTTCAAGCAATCGAAATGTTATTTTTAATCCTATTGAAAAATTTATGAAAAAAGACAAACTTTTAAGGGGGTTACACTTTTTGCTTGCAAAAATTTTTTTGACAAGTGTTGTTCTGATAATAAACACAACGCCATCACAGGCTTCCATAATATTTTCAGATAATTTCGAAAATGGTTTTGGTAATTGGATTCCAAGCGGCTCCTGGGGCTTAACCAAAGACTTTTATATATCCCCTACTCACGCTGCGACGGATAGTCCTGGAACATTCTATACAAACAATACCGACTCATCACTAACCCTTGCCAGGTCCATTAATTTATCCAGCGCTGTCCGACCAGCGTTACGTTTCTACCACAAGTATGCACTAGAAACCGACTATGATTTCTTGCTAGTTGAAGTTTCAACCAATGGTGGCAGTTCCTGGGTCAAATCTCCGCTAGCAACATATTCTGGAAGCCTTAGCTCCATGACTTTCGAACAACTCGATTTGTCACCTTACGCTGGAGTCTCAAATCTCAGTATTCGATTCAGACTTCTTACAGACAGTTCTGTCATAATGGATGGCTGGTACGTAGACGATATTCTTATTGCCGAGACTCCAGCCCCGGTGACTCTCAAAGCTACTGAAACTAACTGTAATTCGATAAGCCTCTCCTGGACCCAATCAGTTGAGCCAAATTTCGCTGCATACCGACTCTACCGTTCTCTTTCTCCAGGCGTTGACTGGCATACTGCCACGCTTGTCGCTGAAATCAATGACGCTGCAATCACAAACATCACAGATATTACTGCATCTCCAAAGACGAAATACTTTTACCGACTAGCTGTAGTCAATTCGGAAGGATTGTTGACTCTGGGCAACGAAATCGTTGTTACTACTCATCCGGGCATTGACTATCCCTTCGTGGATAACGGTGAAGGCGGCCCAAATACATGGGTGGCAGATGCACCATGGACGTTGAGCAACGAACAGGCTGCATCGCCCACGCATGCCTGGAGCGATTCACCCGGAACAAACTATGCCAATAGTGTCCCTTCACAGTCGCTTACATTGGCCGCACCACTTTTCCTCTCCAATCAGGCTGTATCACCTGTCCTTTCGTTCTATCATAAATACGATTTCGCTCCGGGCGATTCAGCCAATGTCGAAATTTCAACAAACACAGGTATCAGCTGGCAAACACTGGCTACTTATACAGGAACTTCAACAAATGAATGGAATTGCGCTAGAATAGACCTCAAGCCATATAAAAATAATACAGTGCTTATTCGATTCCGAATCACCACCGACTCATCTGGTAACGCAGACGGCTGGCATATCGACAATATTTCTGTCGCTGAATCTCCAGCAGTCGTTCCCGCACCGGTACTGGATCAAATTACATCACATAGCATTCGAATTAGCTGGTCTTCTACAAGTGATCCAATGTTTGCCGCTTACGCTGTCTTCCGATCAACAAAGCCCGGCGTCAGTATCAACTCAACCCTTGTCGCATTGATAACCGATCCAACAACCACCACATTCACCGATGCTAACCTGTCGCTCGATACCATGTATTATTACCGTGTCTATGTAGTAAATGCATACGGTACATTCTCGCCAGACAGTCCAACTGAAAGCAGCGCTCGCACACTCAATAATCCTTTGCCTTTCACTGACGACTTCGAAGGCACACTCACAAGCTGGAATCTGACTGGTACCTGGGGCCGCCAGACAAACGATGTCCACTCAGGTTTTGCCTGCCTGAGCGATTCACCCGGAGCCAGCTACACAAACAACTCAGACTCCTTTGCCCAGACAGCAGTAAACCTGGCCGGTTCAACCTGGCCAGTACTCCGCTTCTGGGATCGTTACCGAATGGCTAACGGTGGCGCCAGAGTTGAAGTATCTACCGACGGCAATAACTGGTCACCAGTCTATGGACCTTACGGAATCCGTGAACTATGGCAGGAACAAATCATAGACCTGTCACCCTGGAAAAACCAAAATAATCTCCGCATCCGCTTCCACCTCTGGTCAGATAGCGGAACCACAGACGACGGCTGGAGCATAGACGACCTGCAGGTGGTTGAACATACCCCTGTTACCATTAACCTGCCATTCGTCGATAGCTTCGAAAACGGCCTCACTAACTGGCTCCACAGTAGCTGGAACCTGGATACCAACGCCCCTTACGAAGGTAATTTCGCAATCAGAGACGTCCCCGGTCGCATGACACCAGATACAACTTACTTCTTGACCCTGGCCGGAACATTGAACCTGAGTAACACCATAAACCCACAGCTGGTCTTCTGGGTCAAAGGCCAATTGTCGTACAGATCCCGTTTTAGAGTACAATACTCAACCGACGGCGGCCTGGGCTGGGCAGACCTAACTGGCTGGAACTACGACTGGAATTCGGATTGGACACGCGTCCAGGTTTCACTCCAGAACCTCACCAACCAAACAATAAGACTCCGATTCGTAACCTGGAACGAATGGGGCTCTGCACCGTCACAATCCCTCTGGCTCGATAAAATAGTCATCGAAGATATGCCACCAGCCGTCACCTTGCTAACTCCAGAACCAGGACTACGCTCTGTATCCCTAAGCTGGACTCCAACCACCCTCGGTCAAAACTTCAAACGCTACGAAGTATATCGATCCACCAGCCCAAACCTGACCTGGACCGCTACGCTAATCGGAACCTTCAATAATCCAGCTGTAACTAACATAACCGACTCCGGCCTGAGCATCGGCGCCACTTACTACTACCAAGTCTTTACAGTGGATAAAAACGATGTCTATATCCCATCAAATGAACGATCTGCAACAACCGTTCCAGTCCTCTTGCCCATGACCGATTCGTTCGATACCACAGATCAATGGGTAACAACAGGCTCATGGAACATAGGCCCCGACGGCCATAATGATACCTGCCTTACCGATTCCCCAAACAAAGACTACGATAACAATGCCGACAGCTACGCGCTTACTGCAGTAAACCTGGCCGGCTCAACCTGGCCAGTACTCCGCTTCTGGGATCGCTACCGAATGGCTAACGGTGACTGGGCCAGAGTCGAAGTATCTACCGACGGCAATAACTGGTCACCAGTCTATGGACCTTACGGAATCCGTGAACTATGGCAGGAACAAATCATAGACCTGTCACCCTGGAAAAACCAAAATAATCTCCGCATCCGCTTCCACCTCTGGTCAGATAGCGGAACCACAGACGACGGCTGGAGCATAGACGACCTGCAGGTGGTTGAACATACCCCTGTTACCATTAACCTGCCATTCGTCGATAGCTTCGAAAACGGCCTCACTAACTGGCTCCACAGTAGCTGGAACCTGGATACCAACGCCCCTTACGAAGGTAATTTCGCAATCAGAGACGTCCCCGGTCGCATGACACCAGATACAACTTACTTCTTGACCCTGGCCGGAACATTGAACCTGAGTAACACCATAAACCCACAGCTGGTCTTCTGGGTCAAAGGCCAATTGTCGTACAGATCCCGTTTTAGAGTACAATACTCAACCGACGGCGGCCTGGGCTGGGCAGACCTAACTGGCTGGAACTACGACTGGAATTCGGATTGGACACGCGTCCAGGTTTCACTCCAGAACCTCACCAACCAAACAATAAGACTCCGATTCGTAACCTGGAACGAATGGGGCTCTGCACCGTCACAATCCCTCTGGCTCGATAAAATAGTCATCGAAGAACCACCACCACCAGTAGTGCTTGACCCGCCATCTGATATTACACCCAACTCGATACGGTTGACCTGGAGCGAGACGACAATCACCAACTTCAAGGAGTACCGCGTTTACAGGTCGGAATCACCGAATGTTTCCGAAAGCTCAGTTGTTTTGGCAGTAATAACTAACCGAGCTTCAACTACATTCACAGATACCGGTTTGATGGCCCGTAAGACCTATTACTACCGCGTTTACCTCTATAACCAAAATGACACCGGGATCGGATCAAATTTAGGTACAGCCATGACCACAGGCGTTCCTCTGCCGTTTGAAGATGGATTTGAAACTAATCAACCTGGTTGGACATTTACCGGTACATGGACTATTTGGCCGGGGGTCGGCAGAAACGGGTCAGCAGCCCTGGTTGATTCACCAGCTGACTATCCAAATAACTCATCCCATTTTGCACAGTTCGCAGTTGACTTGCGCGGTTTGAACTGGCCAGTGCTACGTTTCTGGGATCGCCACGCCATCGCTAACGACGATTGGGGCCGTGTCTTTATTTCCGGTGATGGTGGCAATAGCTGGACTTGCGTGTATGGAGTATCCGACACCCGCACCAACTGGCTTGAACAGATGATCGACCTGTCACCCTGGAAAAACTCTGGCCAGGTCTGGATCCGCTTCCAGATGACTACCGATAGCGTTACGCAAAACGACGGCTGGTATATAGACGATGTATCCGTAGAAGACTACACACCACCACCTGCAATGTATCCCATGTTTGAAAACTTCGAAAATGGCCTGAATAACTGGTTACATTCATCCTGGATGGTAGACACCAATACACCTTATGCTGGTCTTTATTCAGTACGCGACACTGTGGCTCCTCGGATTCCCCCAGATACACAGTTGTCGCTCGTTTTCGCGCGCGAAATCGACCTTAGAGATGCAGTTAACCCATCACTCACATTCTGGGTGCGCGGACAGCTCTGGTATCGCACACGGTTCCGTGCCCAGGTCTCCACAAATGCCGGAGTCAACTGGAATGACTTGATCGCCTTAAATCACGACTGGAACCAAGGTTGGACACGCATGCATGTATCTCTAAACAATTACACCAACTGCATCATTCGCTTGCGGTTTATTGTTTGGAGCGAGTGGGGAAGCGCTCCTGACCAAGATCTCTTCCTCGATAATATTGGCATTGGCGAACCTGAGCCCAGCGCACCTACACTAGCCTCACCAGCCAACCTATCTAGTGTCCCTATGACACGCCCAACATTGTCAGTAACCAATGCAATCGATTTACAAGGCGATCCTTTGACATATCGTTTCGAGGTGTACTCTGATGCTACACTTTCAAACATAGTAGCTCAGGTGCCAGTCGTGGCCTCAGGCTGGACTACAACTACCTGGCAGGTAGACATAGACCTACCCAATAATCACCAATACTGGTGGCGCTGCCAGGCAACCGATGGCACAAATGTCGGTCCGTGGATGCTTACCGCTACATTCTTTGTAAATGAAACCAATCACCCCCCGTTCCCACCTGTTATTGCCGGACCACCACTGGGTTCTGTTATTACAAACCTTAATGCTTTACTGATGTGGTTCCCATCGCCAGGAGATCCAGATGAAGGCGACCGCGTTGCAACGTATCACATTCAGGTCGCATCAGACCCGTCATTCAAAACATTAGTGATGAATGTTACAAACATTATTGCGGTTGAAACGCCTCCAGGCAGTAATTGGGTGTTTACTTTACCGATCGCTAGTTTGCCTGGTGCTGAAAACTTGATCTGGCAAACACTATACTATTGGCGTATATCTGCTCAGGATTTACACGGGCTCAGTTCAGTTTGGTCTGAGCCAGCTCAGTTACAATACGGAACCCAGATAACACCTGAACCAACTAGAATTACTGCCATCCGAATTCGACCTGATGGACAATACACTCTGGAATGGACAGGGAAAACGGGCTCGGTATTTTTAGAATTCTCCGAAACCTTGTCCCCTGCACAATGGCAAACAATCGCCGGGCCATTATCAGGCACAAATTGGACGCTCACACCAGTACAGGGCAAATCAAAAGGATTTTATCGTATAAGAATAGAATAAGCCGATATAAAACGTTTAAAATTCAATCTTAAAACAGCCAGCGACATATTAATACTAATCCATATTTTTCATCCGGCTGTTTGCGTCCATTCGCAACCATTCGTGGGTTCATTCGCATCTATTCGTGGATTAAAAGTTACATTGACTTTAGCGACGTTAAGATTGAATTTCATCCAGAAACCGTTAGCTGAAGACCTAACTTAATTTACTAAAAGCAAAGTCTTGGCTTACAAACTACGTCTTTTTATTCTGTTGATCCCATGGAGAAAACTGGAAAAACGTAATGAAAATAGCAGCAAATAGAAAAAGAAAATTTGCAAGTAACAAGGCTTTTCTAAAGTCACCCACTTGAGAAAAAAGTCCAAAAATAATTGTACCAAACGCGGCCGTTATTCTACCTATATTGAAGCAAAAACCGGCCCCTGTGGTTCGCAATAGGGGAGGGAACAACGGAGGTAAAAACATGGTAAATAAGCCAAACACACCTGAGAAAAAGCCTATGACAGGCAAAAGAAATAACAACATGGTATGGTTACGTGGCGAATAAAAAGTTATCCATCCTGAAATAAACATGGCAAAAAAAAGCAGACTGATGGCGGCCCTCCAGCCAAGTAATCTTGCCAAAAACCCAGCAAAAAAATTACCGCCGATGGACACCGCGATAACCAGAAAGAACACTAAACTGACAAAACGTTCTCGCTGTTCATGTGGCCATGTTGAAATTTCCTGCAAATTTCTCAGGTGTTGTGGGTACCAAAAAAGAAAGGCCCACCAAGCTGTTAAAGCCAGGCTGCAAATTAATACAGCGCCAATAGTAGCTTTGCGTACATCTCCAACAAACAAATCTAAAACTTTTGGTCTGGTCCCGCTTCGTTCTGCCTGGGTTTTAGCGTTGGTCCATACTTCGGGTTCGGGCACGTTACGTCGAATCCAGGCTACGATACAGGCTGGCACAACACCAACCAGAAAAACCCAGCGAGGTTGCAAGCCTGCCATTAAAAAAACTATTACACAGGCAATAAGGATACCTATGTTAACACCAGTTTGTAAGACAGCAGCTATCCACGGGCGTAGTCGTTTTGGCCAGGTCTCTGCAAGTAACGATGCTCCAATAGCCCATTCTCCACCTATACCCAGAGCGGCAAGAAATCGTAATATCAATAAATGCCACCAGGCTTGTGCGGCAGTGGACAATCCAGTAAAGACAGCATAAAACAAGATACTGAGTGCCAGTGTTTTACTGCGGCCTAATAAATCACCAATTCTGCCGAATATACCACCGCCGATTGCCCAGCCAAATAAAAAGGCCGCCTGTATCCATGCACTATATCTTTTAACACGCTCGTCTGAAAAACTATCGGCATTTAACAATTGTGCTACGAAAGGAGCAGCCACAAGTGTGTAAAGGTGCATTTCAAGGCCATCGAACATCCAGCCTAACCATGCAGCGATACCTGACTTCCACTTTATTGGATCGATTTTATCATCATTATTCCTGGGGTGTTCATCCATATCGGAATCAAAGAAAATAACGAATATTGGATAACATCGATTGATCCAGTCAAAGGCCTGGTCTTTTTTAACGTTTAGCTTTTCCTAATTATGGTATCTTTTTTAGCCCAGGCTGGATTTGGCTCAGGATAGTCTAAAATATAGTGAAGCCCTCGACTTTCTGGTCTTTGGAGTGCGGAGTTGATTATAATTTCTGCCACTGTTGCAATATTCCTTAACTCAAGAAGGTCACCAGTCACAACAAAGTCCCAATAATACTCCTGGATTTCTTCCTGAAGGTTTTTAATTCTGCTTTTTGCGCGCAAAAGTCGCTTAGTTGTTCGGACAATGCCGACATAATCCCACATGAGTCTTCGAATTTCATCCCAGTTATGTGAAATAACGACTAATTCATCCGGGTCATGGGCGTTACCGGACTGCCAGTCTGGGATGCTCCCATCAAATGGCGGCATTGGATTAAGGACTGCGTGTTTTGCTGCTCTATCAGCACAGACCAAAGCTTCCAATAACGAATTACTAGCTAACCTGTTTGCTCCATGAAGCCCGGTGCAAGCAACCTCTCCGATCGCGTAAAGTCCAGGAATATCAGTGACACCGTCTACATTTGTTAACACACCCCCACATTGATAATGTGCTGCCGGAACGACCGGGATCATTTCCTTAGTGATATCTATTCCAAACTCCAGGCATTTAGCATAGATGTTCGGAAATCTATCAATAATAAAACGTGCTGGCTTATCTGTTATGTCAAGATAAACATGTTCAGCTCCGGTTTTTTTCATTTCGCTATCAATTGCTCTGGCAACGATATCCCTTGGGGCTAAATCCTTTTTTGGATGATAAGCCGCCATGAATTCTTTTCCATCCAATCCTCTTAAAACAGCTCCTTCTCCGCGCACCGCTTCACTTATAAGGAAGGATTTAGCCCTGGGGTGATAAAGACATGTAGGGTGGAATTGGATAAATTCCATGTTTGCGATAGAGGCGCCTGCACGATATGCCATTGCAACTCCATCACCCGTGGCGATATCCGGATTTGAGGTGTACAGGTAAACTTTGCCGCATCCACCTGTTGCCAAAACGATAATTGGAGCTTTGAAAGTTAAGACATTTTTACTTTTATTGTCCAAAACATAAACACCGATACACCTGTTAGGGCCGGAAAATCCTAATTTTGAGGTAGTTATGAGGTCTATAGCGTAGTGGTCTTCAAAAATATGAATTTTCGGCTGTTTTTCAACTGCTGAAAGTAAAGTCTTTTCAATCTCTCTACCTGTTACATCTTTAGCATGCAGTATTCGCCTCTTAGAATGACCACCTTCGCGACCAAGATCAAGTTCCTTCGACTGAGTACTTCCCGGGCCAGGAATCTCTCTTTCTGTGAATTTCATTCCAAGCTTGATAAGCTCTGCTATTCTGTCTGGCCCGTCTTGAACTATGGTTCTAACTACATCCTCTTTACATAAACCAGAGCCAGCTTCGAGCGTATCGCGCACGTGCATTTCAAAGGAATCCTCCTTTGAAGTCACTACGGCAATACCTCCCTGAGCATAATTGGTATTAGATTCGGCACGGTGTTTTTTTGTGATTATAGCCACCGTGCCGTGTTCGCATAGCTTAAGGGCACAAAAAAGCCCGGCAATTCCACTGCCAATTATGATGTAATCAAACTGAGGGGCGATTTTGTCTTTTTTCACAGCTTTGCATTATCTATGAGACGAACCCCATCAACATACATAGCCACAGCCATATGTGTACCTTTTTTCACCTCTCGTACAGGTTCAAGGGTCTGTGAGTCAAAAAAGGCAATATAATCAACCTTTACATTTTTCCTCCGGTTTATATATCGCATTAATTTATCTCTTAACCGCCATGTTAGTATCGATTTTCTCGTTGCAACCCTATCACGTGCTTTCTGTATTGTATTCCAGAGGATCGATGCCATTTCGCGTGATTCAGGTTTTAAATACTCCAGTCTTGAGCTTAATGCTACATTATTTTGGTCGCGTACCGTTGGAACTGATACAATCTTAACCGGATAATTTAGATCTCTAACCATCCGTTTGATAATCATCAATTGCTGATAATCTTTTTCTCCAAACACAGCAAAATCAGGTTGCACGATATTGAACAATTTTGCAACGATAGTAGTCACACCTTTGAAATGTCCCGGTCTGGATTCTCCCTCATAAAGAGCAGAAAGCTTCTCCTCTACCACAAAAGTAGTCATTGCATTTGGTCCATCCAATGCGGGGCACATCTCAGAATCCGAGGGCAAAAATAGTACATCCACTCCCTCATCCATGCATATCCGTCTATCTCGTTTGAGGTCACGAGGATACTTTTTAAAATCCTCATTCGGCCCAAACTGCAACGGGTTAACATAAATACTTACTACAACCACGCCGTTTTTACCTGCATGTTTCTTGGCTGCACGGATTAAACTGATATGACCATCATGCAGATAACCCATCGTAGGCACTAGTCCAACGACTGCGCCTCGCTTTTTTGCTGTTCCAAGAAACTCTTTTAAGGTTTCTACCGATTTAATCTCTTTCATACACCTTTACGTTTTGAACTTTTTAAATTTAACCAGGTGATCACCTGAACACAATATTTAATTTACCTCCTGATCCTATCTCCTGCAACCCTCTATTCCTTAACTTTGACTGAGATATCCACTCCACGCTGAAATTAATGATGAAGCAAGAAGCAATACCAGGCCAATAGCCAGGAATGACCTGGTTTTTTTGCTTGTACTTCGCCACTCTCCCAGTGCTATTCCTAACAGCGTACTAAACATAATCGCACTTGCCATCAATACCGCCCACCCCAGGTACGACATCCTTCCCATTGCAGGTTCACCTGTTTTGAAACAGATAAACTGCGAGCACCAAATTGCACCAGCAAGACCAGCAAAAATTATGTTAGCCAGCATAGGTGCATCACTCCTGATATAATCCTTGATTGTGCCATTTCTAAAATTTAAAAAGAGACACCACAAAAAATTAACAGTGAACCCACCCAGTAACACCACCACCAAAACTGGCATACCTTTCCAGGTATTGGAAGAAACAGGTGATAATGTTAAAGCTAAAGCTTCTATACCTTTTCCCCCCTGCAGCCCAAAGCTCATCCCGGAACTTGTTAACCCGGAAAAAATAGCCACTATTATTCCCTTCTTAAAGTTAAACTCTGCTACAGCTTTCTTTTTCTCTTCTTCTGGCAACTCCTTTTCTTTGGACATTCCAGCCATGCCCACTGCAATAATCCCCACCAATGAAACTACAACTGCTAACAATGAGACGTTAGCAGCTGCAGATCCATAAAGATTGTGGATATTGCCCTGAATAATTGGAGGAATTAATGTCCCTGCAGCTGAGCACAAACCACAGCCAATTGCAAGTCCAAGCCCCACCCCCAGGTATCTGATCATTAATCCCCAGGTCAGACCACCTACCCCCCATAAAGCTCCACACCCGTAACAGTAAACTAAGTCAGATGCAGAAGCTGCTTTCAATACTTTAAAAACATTTGGCGCCGTCAATAAGGTGATAGTCCATGGCACAATAACCAGGCCAAAGACTGCGTAAACCAACCAATAGCTTTCCCAGGCCCAGGCTCGAACCCGTTTAAACGGCAAATAAAACAGTGCGCCGGCTAAACCTCCAAGGGCGAATATCAAAACCCCTAGAATCGGATTAGCATGATCTACGTTTGCCTGTGCAGCCTGGCCTGCTATTTGTTCTATGACTTGTACTGCTTGAGTCTGATCCATAACCTTTTTTTAATTTTTCTTTATCTCTGGTAATGACCTTGATTTTAATACTTTATACTCGCCTGGAGAGCACTTCCTTTTCGTACTTTTTAACCTCTTCAAACCATGTTTCACCCACTGGTGTGTTGTTCTTTAAACAGAAATAGTCCCAAACCGCTCCAAATGGAAGCGTCTTTGATTCTTCGAGCAACATGAGGCGTGCTGTATAATTTCCCGAGTTTTCATATTTTTCCAAAGTCTCCACAGGTGCTAACATGGCTAATAAAAGAGCTTTTAACATATTTCTTGTACCTATAACCCATGCAGCTATTCGGTTAATGCTTGCGTCAAAATAATCTAATCCGATATGTACCCTGTTCAAAAATTTACCCCATACTATCTCTTGAGCAATTGCCTCAAGATCATTCGTTAATGTAACCACGTGGTCGCTATCCCAACGCACACCCCGGCTAACATGTAGTAAGATCTCAGGTATAAAAGTTAATATAGCAGAAATCTTATCGCTTATTGTCTCTGTGGGGTGATAATGTCCGGTGTCCAAAGTCAATAACAAGTTTCTCGTAATAGCATAACCCAGGTAAAACTCATGTGATCCTACTACATAGCTTTCTGATCCAATTCCAAAAAGTTTTGACTCAACAGAATCTATGTTTAACCTGGGATCTATCTTTTTAGAAAAAACCTCATCCAAAGCTTCTAATAGTCTTTCTCGGGGAGCTTTTCGGCTTACTGGAGTATCTTTATACCCATCTGGGATCCAAAGATTTGTCACGCAAACCTTGCCAAGGGCCTTGCCGATTGCGCAACCAATTTCTCTACACCGTTTGCCGTGCTCGATCCAAAAAGCTCGAATACTCTTGTCCGGATGCGATAATGTGAAACCATCAGCTGCCTTTGGATGTGCAAAAAATGTGGGGTTAAAATCCATTCCTATTTTTCTCTCCTTAGCCCATGAAATCCAATTACTAAAATGCTCAGGGGTAATTTCATCGCGATCTACCTTTTTGCCTCCTGTTTCCAGATAAAATGCATGCAGATTCAGCCTGTGATTACCAGGGATCAATGATAGTGCCTTTTCGATATCTTGCCTCAATTCTTGTGGAGTCCGAGCTTTACCCGGGTAATTTCCTGTAACAGCTAAACCTCCACCAATATCAGTATTTAATTTCTCAAAACCGCCAACGTCATCGCCTTGCCAGCAATGTATGGATATTTCAACTTCAGACAACTTTTTTAATGCTTTCTCGGTATCAACACCTAACTCTGCATATCGCTGTTTTGCTATTTCATATGCCTTTTCTATTCTCTGTGTTTTCATAGCTTTCTATGGTTTAATTTTTAAATAAACTTTTCTTAGACTTAAAATCTAACATTCTCAAAACCTCTCGCACGATCGACCCATCTGGCTAATCAATTTTGAAAAATTTTATCAAATAAACCATTTTCTTCAAAGAATTTCTTTTGTGCAGTTCTCCAATCACCAGCTATTTGCGAAATAGTAAACATCTTTATTTCAGGGAACTTCCACCTGTAATCCTTCAAAATATTCGTGTTTACCGGCCTATATCCATGTTCAGCTATTAGCTTCTGCGCTTCATCTGAATACAGATACGCCAGATATTCTTCTGCAGCTTTTCTGGCTATCTCTGGACGATGATTTACATTTTTATCGACCACAGCTACCACTGGTTGTGCTAATATACTAACGGGTGGATAAATAATCTCCAACTTACTTGCTCCATACTCTTTAAGAGCCAATAATGCTTCATTCTCCCATGTCAAAAAAACATCGCCGATCTCCTTCTGAACAAATGTCGTAGTTGCCCCCCTTGCACCTGAGTCCAGTACAGGAACATTTTTGAACAAACGTTTCATATAGTCAAAGGCCTCACTTTCAGATTTTCCTAACTCTATTGTAAGGTACCCCCACATTGCCAGGAAATTCCAACGCGCCCCTCCCGAAGTCTTAGGGTTCGGGGTGATAACCTTTACATCTGACCTCAAAAGGTCATCCCAATTGAGAATTTTCTTAGGATTACCTTTTCTAACCAAAAATACTATGGCAGAGGTGTACGGACTTGCATCTGCAGGTAACCGTTTCTGCCATTGTGAATTGACTAAGCCATGATCTACCAAAACATCCACATCGTAGGCGAGTGCTAATGTCACGATATCCGCCCGAAGTCCATCTAAAACCGAACGCGCTTGCTTACCTGAACCACCATGTGATTGCTGAATAACCACCTTATGGCCCGTCTTCTCGAAAAAATGCTTTGCAAACAGTTTGTTATAATCTGAGTAAAATTCACGTGTGGGATCATATGAAACATTTAACAGACTAATCGTGCCATCAGATTTTACATCACTATTGGTAGAAGCGCCCTTATCACCCTGCGAACAGCCACATGTGAAAGCTAAAACACAAATCAGACAAAAATAAGATAATGCGTATGCAGGCAATAAACGCAAAAGTTTAGAAAGCTCAAACATCAAAACCATAAATTATCCTCATTTTATAATGACTCCATGTACAAACGTCAAGTAATTATTCCATGGCATTTTACAAACCAAAATCGTTACGACTGAGTTTTTATTGAAAAATATTTCAAAGTTAATTCCTGGAGCACCGGTTTCCACCCCGACCGAATTTCGGATCATTCTTCGAGAGTCAGGTTCAATCCTGAACCAACAGACGGCGTGGAAACCATTCCTCCAGTTTTCGGACGCAGTAAAGAGCATTCCAGCATTTAGGTTAATAAGTTTTTATCAGGTTAAAATCGATAACAGGATTCAATAATAGCATTCTCCGCAGCCAAGAATGCCAGTCTCACATTAAGATAAACTAACAGGCATGATTGGAACATAAATGATTCACCAAAATTTACAGAATATTCAAACATCGTAACGATTCGGTTTTAACTGGAATCTGCTTTAAGTTGACAAATGAACAAGTATCAATGAGAATTCTGTGGTTAGCATATGAAATCGGTTTTGAAGCATTACTTTTTACTTTGGGTGTGCATAATCAGCACAGACGTATTAGTGTTGGCCGATGACTCGATAAAATCACAATTAGAGTGGTGGCGGGCCTCAAGGTTTGGCATGTTTATTCATTGGGGGCCGGTCAGTCTTTCAGGCCATGAAATTGGTTGGTCCAGAGGAGATCAAGTCCCAATAGATATATACGATAATTTGTATAAAGATTTTAACCCCACTAATTTCAATGCCGAACAATGGGTTAAGCTCGCAAAGAACGCAGGGATGAAATATCTTGTTTTTACATCAAGACATCACGATGGATTTTTCATGTGGGATACGGAGTTATCCGACTATAATATAATGCACACACCTTTCAAACGCGATGTATTAAAGGAACTCGCAGATGCCTGTAAAAAGCATGATTTAGTATTTTGCATTTATTTTTCCATATTAGACTGGAAGCATCCAGATTATCCGCTTGGTAGTCCTGGGGGACGCACCAAAAAGCCCAATTCTGACATGGACAGATATTATAAATTTTTAGAGGCTCAGATAAAAGAGCTCTTTAGAAAGTATGGACCATTTGGTGTTGTGTGGTTTGATGGTGAATGGGAGGCTCCGTGGACTGATCAGTATGCCACAAACCTATATAGGCTTGTCAAATCATTGCAACCGACTGTATTGGTGAACAATCGGGTTGGCAAAGGTCGTCAAGGCATGGATGGCATAACAGTCCCCGGGCAATTAGGTGGAGATTTTGATACGCCAGAACAACGAATTGGCAGATTCAATATAGACAGACCCTGGGAATCGTGTATTACACTTTGCAATCAGTGGTCATGGAAGCCCAACGACCAACTTAAATCACTCAAAGAATGTATTCATACATTAGTAAAGACGACCGGCGGCGATGGCAATCTTCTGCTCAATATTGGGCCTATGCCCACCGGCGAGATTGAGCCCAGGCAGGCAATACGGCTTTTAGAAATTGGAGACTGGCTTGAAAAGTACGGTGAATCGATATACGCGACAAGAGGAGGACCTTTCAAGCCTAATTCGTTCATGGCATCAACCAGAAAAGATAACATTATTTACCTTCATATTCTCAATTGGCCAACAAACGCAGATTTTATAAGTATTCCTAAGCTTCCCACAAAAATTACCAAAATTTCAGCACTCACTGGTGGCTCACCTCAACTCACGGAGTCGGTTGATTCCCTAAAAATTCAAATAGGTCAGCAGTTCAGGCACACTATCGACACAATCATCAAGTTACAAATAAACCGGTCGGCTTTAGAAATTCAACCAATAGATTTACCTGAAAAATGAAAAAGATCATAATCCTGGCAATTTTATTTATCATTGTATTTCCTGCTAGAGCTGCGTCATCAGATAAAAAAACGGGCTCTCCTCAAAAACAGAAGAGTCCAAACATCATATTGCCAGTAAATCAGGTGCTTACACCTGCTGGAGTTCAAATTTATCTACCAGGGATTCGGCCCAATGTCATGGCAATATCTCCAGATAACCAGTTTATTGTTGTATCAGGTATAACCAGTGAGTTAATCGCGCTCAATCATATAAAAGGAGAGATAATAAAAAGGGTTCCCATGCCTCTTGGCACTGAAAACACAACCACACCGTCTCCTTCATCAAGTAATATTTTACAGTACGATCGTCGGTCCAAAGCTAGTTACTCCGGCCTAATCTTTTCCAGGGACGGACGCAAAATCTTTCTCAGCAATGTAAACGGGGATATTAAAGTTTTTGTAGTAGATAAAAACGATCTCATTCGGCCTTCACACACAATTAAGTTACCACCAGCAAATGCACCTATGCGTAAAGAGGAGATCCCAACAGGGTTAGCAGTATCTGAGGATGGGCAGCGGCTCTATGTTTGCGGTAATCTCTCGAATCGCCTGCTGGAAATTGACATTCAAACGGGCAAGGTCACAAGAACCTTCAAGACCGGGGTAGCTCCGTTTGATGTCATCATACATGCCAATAAAGCATATGTCAGTAATTGGGGAGGCCGCCAGCCAGGTAGTTCTGATCTAACAGGTCCTGCCGGAAACGGCACTGTCGTTCGTGTAGATCCAGTTCGGTACATTGCTTCGGAAGGTTCTGTATCGGTAATATCTTTAGATTCAAATTCCCAATCCAAAGAGCTTCTAACTGGGCTTCATGCCTCTGCGTTGGCAATAGACCCCACCGGTAAATATATTGTTTGTGCAAATGCGGGTTCAGACACAATCAGTGTCATTGATACAACAAAAGACATTGTAATTGAAACTATCTGGACAAAGCTAAGCCCGGCAGAATTATTTGGCGCATCACCGAATGGTGTTTGCTTTTCACCAGATGGAAAGTATCTCTATGTAGCGAACGGCACACAGAACGCAATTGCTGTAATTGAATTCAAGCCCTCACGTGGCTCTAAACTTCTCGGGCTTATACCAGTGGGATGGTACCCCGCAACAGTTGTGTTTGATAAGGTGCATAACAAGATCTGTGTGGCAAATATTAAAGCTTTGCCAGAAAATCCTACAAGAATAGGCTCTGAAGACGCTCCAAAAGCTAATCCAAATGCTGCCGGATTTAATTCACGACAATATTGTGGATCTGTGAGTGTCTTATCGATGCCTGGCCGAAAAGAACTAAGTTCCATGTCCACCGCAGTTTACAGAAATTACTTTGCAAATAGAATCCAAGAGTCCAGTCTACCGCCGCGGACTAATATTTCAGCTAAACCAGTACCAGAACGCATTGGAGAACCGAGCTTAATCAAACATGTAGTTTATATAATCAAGGAAAATCGCACCTACGATCAAATAATGGGTGATATGCCCGAAGGCAATGGTGCCCCGGAACTTTGTGTTTTCGGGGAAAATGTCACGCCAAACCATCATAAATTAGCTCGAGAATTTGTTTTATTGGACAACACTTATTGCTGTGGCATCCTAAGTGCAGATGGACATCAATGGAGCACTACTGCGTTTAGTACTGATTATGTAGAAAAATCATTTGGCAGTTGGCCCAGAAGCTATCCGGATGGCATGGGTGAAAATGAAGTCGATGCTCTTGCTTACGCGCCTTCTGGTTTTATTTGGGACAATGCAATCAGGCATGGTGTTTCAATTTATAACTTCGGGGAATTTGCCATTCCAGATTGCAGATGGAACATCCCAAATCAAAAAAGACCTCCAACATGGAAAGATTTCTGGGAAGAATTCTTATATCAACATGGGAAAGTCATTATTGGCAGTAAGCCTGGTATTAAAAGTATCGAACCCTTCACCCCAACAAACTACGTGGGCTGGTCCATGGATGTACCCGATGTATGGCGAGCGCGGTTCATTACAAACCAGATCAACAAATGGGACTCTAATGGTAGTATGCCACAATTTGTTATCATTTGCCTGCCAAATGACCATACAAGCGGCACCAGCCCAGGGCTTCCAACGCCTGCTGCATATGTGGCAGACAATGATCTCGCTCTGGGTCAAATAGTAGAAGCTTTTAGCCATTCTAAATTCTGGAAAGAAATGGCTATATTTGTAATCGAAGATGATCCCCAAAACGGATTCGACCACGTAAGCGGATATCGGACTGTTGCTTTTGTGATAAGCCCTTGGGCAAAACGTAAAACTGTAGTCTCAACCAGATATAATACTACCAGCATCCTTAGAACTATAGAGCAAATTTTAGGATTACCACCTATGAATCAATTCGATGCTGCTGCAATTCCTATGTCCGACTGTTTTTCAGACACTCCAGACTTCTCACCTTATACACATCTACCTAATAAAGTTCCACTCGATCAATTGAATCCTGAACCAAAACAAATTTCTAGCCCAGTCCTGCGAAAAGATGCCATAATATCTTCACGCCTGAATTTTAAACAGGTTGATGCCTGCCCGGAAACTACTCTCAACAAAATCATCTGGAATGCTACTAAAGGCCCTGATAAACCATTCCCGATATGGGCTGTATCGATGCAAACTCTTAAAGATAACGATTAACCTCAACCAGAGTACTAATCCTAAACGTTATTGTTTGCTATAATCATCAAGTTTATTTTTTAGACTCAAGCGTATCTGAAAAAATCTCACTCTCCCCGGAATCTCATGCGTGATCAAACGTCAAGTATACCGTCTTTAAAAAACATAAAAGCGCCAGCAACATGAATAGTCATAATCTAACACAGCTTCACTTTTAATCAGTCCAGATGTGATAGCCAAAAAACCTCTTATTCACATGCATTTATGAAAAATATTTGCAAAATTGACATTCTGCTGGTATATCTTGAAGGAATCCAAATAAATGCTTATGAGAGAAAATTTATTTACCTCTAAAAATGGTTTTATAAACCGTCGTGATTTTTTCAAGAGCTGTGGTGCATGTGCTGCATGTCTGGCTCTTAGTAAGTTCAACGTGTTCATCAATGAAGCCGCAATATCTACAGAGCTCCTCCCCAGGATAAAGCCCAAAGTTAAAGTTGTCTTCACACATATTGGGCCTGAGAATGCAACCTGGCCATATATTGGGTATGATTATGAAGGACGTAAGAGAGAGCTAACTAAAAAGTTAGTTGATTCATGCCGTGATATTGAGTTTTCGTTTGCTACAGCTAGGAACTCAAATGAGGCCAAAGCTATTATAGACTCTGACCGCAACATCGATGGGTATTTAGTTTACTTGATCGGTATATGGTCAGGAGCACCACGGGTATTTGCTGAGTCGGGCACTCCTACTATATTTGTTGACGATCTCTATGCAGGGTCTGGCGAGTTTTTAATAGAATACGCAGTTGCCAGAAGAACTGGTAAAAAAGTAGCAGGCGTATCATCTTCAAACTTCCAGGATGTTGTAAATGCATTGAAATGTTTCTCATGCCTGAAAAAACTTAAAGATTCTAAAGCTATCGACATAACGGACAGGGAAAATCTATGGGGAGATGCCAATGCTATTAAAGAAGTATGGGGCACCGAAATAATCCATCTTAAAAGCGAAGAATTAAATAGGTTTTACAACGAAGCTGCTTTAGACAAGGCGTCCAATCAGGCAAAACTCTGGATCCGCAATGCGCGTAAAGTAATTGAACCAAACAAAGCTGAGATAGAGAGGTCCGCTCGCATTTATCTGGCTATGAGCTCTTTACTTCAGAAATATCAAGCCCAGGCAATTGCCATAGATTGTCTTGGTTTATTTTACGGTGGAAGATTGCCTGCATATCCATGCCTCGGTTTCTTCCAATTTAACAATGACGGATTAGTTGGGGCTTGCGAAGGTGATTTAGCTTCTACAATGACCATGTTAATAATGAGATACCTGACTGGATTGCCAGGGTTTATTTCTGACCCGGTATTAGATACTTCGAAAAATCAAATAATATACGCACATTGCGTTTGCTCAAACAAAGTATTTGGTCCTGAAGGCCCTGCAAATCCGTATGATATTCGAAGTCATTCCGAAGACAGAAAAGGTGCAGCTGTTAGGTCCCTGCTTCCAAAAGGCAAAATCGTCACTACTTTACAGTTTAATCCTACCAGAAAAGAAGTCGTTCTTCATAAAGCAAAAACTGTCGATAATATCGATGAGTCAAAGGCTTGCAGAACAAAATTAGCCGCTGAAGTTATTGGCGACATTAATAAATTAATGACAGAGTGGGATCGATGGGGCTGGCATCGTGTGACGTTCTTCGGCGATTTACAGAAGCAAGTTGAAACTCTCAGTACACTGATGGGTTTCAAGATTATTTACGAAGCATAGTTTCTTTTGGTAGAGTAACAAAGTAATATCGCTCATTTAGTCTCGTATTCTTATCCCTTACCTGATATACCGGCCAGGAGTCGGTCTGGGTAAGGGATTTTTTAGTGTAAAAATTTCGTCTTCCTGCAGATTGTTTTTGCCATTGATGAATTTATGGAATATTATGCCCACAAACTTAACCAATAATTTGGGGAGGATATATGCAAAGTAAAAGATCAAATGTTTTCTTCCTCGTAGCTGTTGTTTACGGTTCGTTGTTGGCTGTTAGCAATGCGCAGTTGCCTATCTTTGAAATATCTCGTGGCGAAGACAACACGATAAGGTTTACCTGGACTGCTATATCTAACGCTACAGGCTATAGGGTTGAATACAAAGACAATCTAAGTCCAGGAAGTAACTGGCTTCCGTGTGCATTGCAAGATCAATGGCCTATCACTGAAACCAACTGGGTGGATGATTCATTGAATAGCCAGAACAAGTTTTACAGACTGTGTGTATATTTTGAAAAGCGTGGGGCTCTCATTTCAAGTACGCCCATAGCATCATATACTGCATCTCAATTATCATTTTATTTTCCATTGCTTGGTATCCCTATTAGCCCTCAATACAATGTAAGTGCATACAGGGTTTTATACAAGACTATCAGTGCCGATGGCTCGCCATGTGTGGCCTCTGGAACAATAATTATTCCAGAAAGCCAGAACACAAAGTGGCCTCTTTTAAGCTATCAACACGGTACGATATTAAAAACTAATGACGCGCCATCTTTCGGTAGTGGAGAATTTTTTGTAGGTGTTGCGTGGGCAACTTCAGGTTATCTAACATGCATTCCAGATTATCTGGGCTTAGGTTTGAGCCAGGGATTACATCCATATATTCATGCTCGATCCGAGGCTACAGCTTCGGTAGATCTTCTACAAGCTTGTCTGGAATTTTGTAAATCAAGAAACATCCAGCTTAACGGTCAACTTTTCCTCGTGGGTTATTCACAAGGCGGACATGCTACTATGGCACTCCACAGGGAATTAGAATCGTATTTTACAAACCAATTCACTGTCACAGCGTCAGCGCCAATGGCCGGGCCTTATGATTTATCTGGAACCATGGCTGAAATAATGACCTCTAACAAATCGTATCCAAGCCCCAGCTATTTGGCTTATCTAATTTTTGCATACAACTATGTATACCGTCTTTTCAATGAAGCCGGTGAAATATTTAAGGAACCTTACGCCACACAACTTCCGCCAATGTTTAATGGCAATCATTCAACAGACGAAATAGACCGCTTGTTGCCGTCGGTGCCGGTAGAAATGTTAAAAGATGATTTTGTAACAAGTTTTAAAAATGATCCTAACAACAACATTATGAAAGTTTTGAAAAGAAACGACCTGTGCTACTGGCGGCCAATTGCGCCTGTCACATTATTCCACTGTAAAGGCGATTCCACAGTCCCTTATAAAAACTCAGAGATCGCTCTTGCAGGTATGATTCAATCCGGAGCCACAAATGTCACCTTAGTTGACCCATCGCCAACCAGCGACCATGGTAGTGGCGCTTTGCCAAGCTTTCTGGCCGCTAAAACATGGTTTGATTCTTTGAAAAAATAAAACTTAGTAAGCCACACTTATTCCAAATAAATCCTATACGAAAATGATAATTCGATGCATTTCTTTAATTTTAGTTGCGGCTCTTGCATGGAACATGGCCGCTTTTACTAATACCATTTCAAAGTGGTATGATTACAAAACCATTTTGTGGATTAGTGACGACCTTAGAAATAATAACCAATTATGGCCCCAGTTGCTACGCACCTTGAAAGAAATGGGCATCAATACCGGAATGATTTTTGACGGAGAAGATACCCTGTTATGGGCAACAAATGGTTGGCCCTATTATATTGAAAATGTAGTGAACCGCGGCCTGTGTCTCAAATGGAACTCAAATGTTAAAAACTGGGATAAATTTGTCACAGACTGGGCGAACAACGGCCGTAATAAAACCAGCTTTGTTAGAGAGTATTGTCTCTTAGACCCCAAATGGCGGTCTTGGGCCAGAACAGAGATGCAAAAAACAATATCTAAAAATAAGCCATTCCACCCCATCGCCTGCAATATAAGAGATGAACTTTCTATTACAATCTCTGCTAATCCTTTTGATTATGATTTTCATCCAATAAACCTCGATGCTTTTAGGACATGGCTTAAAACCCAATACGAATCAATTGATGCACTCAACTCAGAATGGGACACAAAATTCAAACAATGGTCTGACGTTTACCCATTTAGTACAGACGAAATCAAAAGCCGTATGGCTTCTAATATCCCTGAGCCCAGCCGAGACACAGATTGGCAAAGTCTTCAAAAGCTTGTGTTTGACCTGAGAACATCAACAAATGAACCCACCAGATGGAACCTTGCACCCTGGTGCGATTTTAGAACATTTATGGATATAACCTTAGCTGACACTTTAGAATTTCTTAAAAACTCTGCCCACGAGATAGATCCAACAGTCCCTATCGGAATCGAAGGCTCTCAAATGCCACACGCCTTTGGCGGATACGATTTATGGCGTCTGGCACAAGTAGTGGATTGGATGGAACCATACGACATAGGTAGTGCAAGAGAGATCTTAGGCTCATTTATGCAAGACAAAATCCTCCTGACAACCGTGTTCGAATCCAATACTAACGACGCACGTCGCAGGCTATGGCATCTTTTGCTTATGGGTGATAAAGGTTGCATAGTCTGGTGGAGCCAGGATTGCCTGTATTCAACAAGATCAGGAAGTTTATCTCTGACACCCAAAGGCAAAGCCCTCGCCGTAGCTCTCAAAGAACTCCAATCAGATCTTGCTAACCTTATCATGAACTCAACCAAAGAATTTGATCCTATAGTAATCCACTATTCTCAACCCAGTATCCAGGTAGATTGGTTGATTGAGTCAACCATTGACGGTTCATCATGGTTCAGAAGATTTTCAAGTTACGAAGCATCACACAATAAAATGGCAAAAGCTAGAAATGGTTGGTTAAAGCTTCTTACAGATCTGGGCTACACCCCTCGTTTCATTAGTAGCGAACAAATTGAATCAGGACAATCTTTAGACAAAGCAAAAGTAGTCGTCCTTTCTTACTCGTATGCCATGTCACATAAAGAATTTACTCGAGTAAAAAACTGGCTAACAGCAAATCCTTCAAATATTATCCTGGCCGATACTCCATTTGCTGTCTTTGATCAACATGGCAAGCTTCTTCCATCTGCAGAAATTACTGAACGATTGGGAATCTTCAATAAAGTGAAAATCGATGGACTCAACACAGACTCGATTATAAAGTACACCAAAGACCGTGACACGGCAGCAAACGCCGGATCTAATATTCGGTCACGCTTGAGCAAAGTAATACCTTTCGAACCTGCTGTGAGATTGCCTGATAATAGCAGGGTTAGAGTGCATAGGTTTAAAGTTAGTTCTGCCCGAATAGTTGCATTCGAAAAAAATATAGACCTTAATACTACAGAAGACCTTACTACAAATATCCAACCCAATGACCAGCCGTCTAGATTTTTAGCAAAATTTGATTCAAACTATTTTATATACGATGCATGGTCAGAAAAATTTTTAGGAAACACAAACTGCGTAGATGTCAACTTAGAAAATGAGCGCCCTGCTATATTCATATTAACCACAAACCAGTTTACAGGAAGTTCAATAATCCATCAGTTATTGATATCTGCTCGTGAAAAATCAAAACCTCAATGAAGTTTCCCTGAGTTTCGCCTTATATTGAATAGAACAAAGACCGCATATGTCCTAAATTATATGGAGTCAAACTTACTAATCAGACTTTGCCTATTGTTCTTAATCGCAAAATTTACATACGCAGATTCTATTTATGATGGTCCAAGCCCTTCAGTAAGCACTGGTAAAATCGATATTATCGTGTTCAATGCCTTAAAAGCCAAAGACATCGAACCTGCAAATCTTTGTTCAGACCAGGTTTTTATCCGACGCGTCTTTCTTGATGCTATCGGGACATTACCAACTGCAGCTGAAGTACAAAATTTCTTAAACGATACCAACCAAAATAAAAGACAGCTGCTAATTGATAAACTATTGCAGCGTCCGGAGTTTGCTGAATATTGGTCAATGAAATGGTGCGATCTTTTTCGAGTAAAAGCCGAGTTTCCTATTAACTTATGGCCTAATGCAGCACAAGCGTTTTACCGATGGATCAAAAATTCAATTGACCAATCCATGCCATACGACCAATTTGTCCGAGAACTTTTAACGGCCAGTGGTAGTAACTTCAGAACTCCACAGGTCAATTTTTACAGATCTGCTCCTGGTAAAACCCCACAATCTATCGCAAAGATCGTAGCACTGAATTTTATGGGTTGCCGGGCTGATAAATGGCCTCAACGCGACCTCGATCAATTAGCAGTCTTCTTTTCTAAAATCAGTTTTAAATCTTCAATGGAATGGAAGGAAGAATTTGTCTTATTTGATCCACAAAAAGACTCGTCGAATATAGTTGAAAATGCTGTATTTCCGGATGGCACAATGGTCACTCTCACACACAATATTGACCCACGGGTCATTTTTGCGAATTGGTTGACCTCTACAAACAATCCGTGGTTCACCAAAAATATCGCAAACCGCATCTGGTTTTGGCTTATTGGCCGTGGAATTATAAATGAACCCGACGACATCCGCCCGGACAATCCCCCGTCGCATCCGGAATTATTAGATTATCTGGAGAGCGAACTTCAGACAGCTCATTTTGATCTCAAACACCTTTTCAGACTCATCCTCAATTCTCAAGTCTATCAACTCTCACCTGTACCAAAAGCAAATTATAATGACGCAATAAATAATTTCGCATGCTACCGGGCCAGACAGCTTGATGCCGAGGTGCTCATCGATGCTATTTGCCAGATTACAGGGACTTCTGAGTCGTATACAAGTCAGATCCCGGAGCCATTTACTTTTATTCCGCAGGGCTACAGAGCGGTAAACCTGGGTGACGGCAGCATCGGTAGTCCATTCCTTGAAATATTTGGCAAACCAGCAAGAGATACAGGCTATGAATCAGAAAGAAACAACACACCTACAGCAGCTCAACGATTGCATATGCTGAATTCGACGCATATTCAGAAAAAAATCGAGCAAGGCCCAAAAATTAATTCTTTATTAAGATCAGGCTCTAACCGAAATGAGATCCTTAAAAATATTTACCTTACAATACTTTCCCGTCCGCCAACCTATTCTGAAATTCAAAACTTTCATCAATATGCAAATAAATTTGGCAGAGCCGGCCAGCGAACAGCCTTTATGGACCTCATCTGGGCACTAATGAACAGTCCGGAGTTTCTTTTTAGACATTAGTAAAACCGATTGCCGGAACAAAACAAGATTCTCAAAATAGATTAAAACCGATTTATGGATAGCAACTCTTTAAATAGCCTAAAATTAATAAAAGTAACTCTCAGTAGACGTGCAATGTTAAAAATCATGGTCATTGGCACTGCTGCAATGACCACAGGGCTACACCGCCTCCTTGCTCAGTCTTCAAACCAAAAAGCATCCTCAGTTATCCAAATCTGGATGTGGGGCGGGCCATCTCACCTGGATACGTTCGATCCCAAGCCCGACGCCGGATATGATTACACAGGCCCACTCTCACACCCAATAAAAACAAACGTCGACGGCATCATTATTGGGGAGCTTCTTCCAATGCTAGCTAAAATTGCTGACAAATACTCCATTATCCGCAGTATGACCCATGGTATAAACGCTCATGAGACAGCTGCTTATTTAGTCCAAACAGGCTGGAAACCCGGGGATAGCATCGTCCACCCAGCAGCCGGGGCTATCGTGTCATACTTTAAAGGGTATTCCGCTGGTTACTCTGGTCTAATCCCACCTTATATTGTCCTAACAGAACCACAGGGCCGGTTTTCCGAATCTGGATTCCTGGGATCTAAATATAAACCATTCGCTACCGGCGGCGATCCAGCACAACCTAGATTTACTGTAGAAGGGATCGTCGCACCAAACATAACTGAGCAACATCAAAAAGATAGACGCGAACTCCTGCATAAAACCGATCAACTCTCACCTCTTCTAAAAGATAATCCCGATATTATTGCCTTGGCCAAATCTGAAGATCAGGCCTACGAACTTATTCTGGGAGATACAGGAAAAATATTCGACCTATCCCGCGAACCAGAAGAAACTAGAGAACGCTATGGGAAAAATACTTTCGGACAAAGTTGCCTCGTTGCAAAACGCCTGGTCGAACAAGGCGTGCCCTTTGTCACAATTAATTATAAAGGTTGGGATACCCATAAACAACATTTCCAGACTATGCGCCGAAAATTACCAGAGATGGACCGAGCCATGGCATCTCTTATATCAGACCTTTACGAGAGTGGTACCTTGCAGAAAACCATAATCTGGTGGTCAGGAGAATTCGGCCGAACCCCAAAAGTAAAGTGGGAAGCCCCATGGAATGGCGGCAGAGACCATTACGGTAAGGTATTCAGTGCCCTGGTCGCCGGTGGCGGTTTTAAAGGTGGACATGTAGTCGGCGAAAGTAATGCCACCGGTGAAGAAGTAAAAGAACGACCCGTGTACCCCGCAGACCTCCTGGCAAGTATTTACACGCTAATGGGCATAGACATCAATAGCACATTGATCCACCCACAGGGCTTTAAAGTCGGCATCCTGCCGCCAATCACTGAAAATGTGCGATCAGGCCAAATCCTGAAAGAAATTATGTAGAACTATGCGCTGTTTATTAATATTTCTATTGGTGTTATCCAGTCTTAGCCAATTCACTGGTTCAATAGCATTTGCCCAACAATCACCAAAAATTGCTTACATATACCCAGCCGGCGGCAAAAGAAACTCTACAAACATCATCACAATTGCCGGACAATTCCTCGATGGTGCAACAAATGTCATTTTCTCAGGCAAAGGCCTTACCAGCAGCATCATAAAATTCACTAAACCACTCAGTGCAATGGAACAAAATGCCCTTCGAGAAGAATTAAAACTACTCGAAGAAAAACGCATCACATCAGCTGCTCAATCCAAAAACATCGAGCCAGTCACAACAACCAATCAGTTAAAACAATCTACAAATACCACAATATTCACATTACAGGATAAAGCTCGATTAGCCCAAATCCGACAATTGCTGGCCGATTCAAACAGACGTCGAGCGGTCCCTGCAATGAGCGAAACTATCCAAATCATGCTTGTAATTGACGAAAATGCCGAGCCCATCGAGCAAGAACTTCGTATCCAAACCCGCGTCGGTATTTCAAATCCAATGAAGTTCATTATTGGCGATCTACCCGAGTTTGTTGAGCCGGTTTCTGAACTTCCACCCACACCAGCAGAAATAAATCAAATGCTATCTTTACCTGCTAGGTCTCCATATAAGTTAGACCTCCCTGTTACCATAAATGGCCAATTACTACCCGGTGAAATCGATAAATTTACATTCAAAGCTGCTAAAGGCGAAAAATTAGTTTTTTACGTCAATTCCAGAAAACTTATTCCATACATTGCCGATGCCGTACCCGGATGGTGCCAGACAATTCTAAAACTTTATAATTCTGAAAATAAAGAATTAATTAGCGTAGATGACTGGAGATTCGACCCGGATCCAGTAATGTTCTTTGACGTCCCTGAAAACGGATCCTATACACTAACAATAAATGATGCACTCTTCAGGGGAAGGAGCGATTTCGTCTACCGTATCACAGCCGGAACACTGCCATTCATAACCAATATATTCCCGCCCGGTTGCTCAGTCGGAGCTACTAATAAGATAAATATTTACGGTTGGAATATCCCTGATCCAAACTTTGATATTTCAGACAATGCAAAAACTGCAGGATTGAAATACATCCACACTGAGACAAATAAATTCAAATCGAATTTTTTCCCGTTCTTTGTAGCCGACATAAAAGATTGTACGGAAGCCGAACCAAACAATGATTTGCAGTCGGCTATGAAAATTTTTCCGCCCATTATAATCAATGGCCGAATTAATTACCCTGGAGATGTTGACATTTTTAAATTTGAATGCCTGTCTAATAAAACGGTAGCAATTGAGGTCCAAGCCCGCAGGTTAGCATCTCCACTCGACTCTATTATAACTGTTATGGATGGTTCCGGCAAAACCATTTCAATAAACGATGATTATCTAGACCCTTCAGAAGGGCTCCTGACTCATTATGCGGATTCTTATCTTATGTTCACAGCAGCATCAAACGGTACCTACTACGTAAAAATACAGGATGTCCAAAACCACGGCGGTAACGAGTTCACTTATAGGCTTAGAATAAGTCAGCCCTCACCAGATTTTGAACTACGGATTGCACCTTCGAGTGTCACATCCAGAGCTGGTGGTACAGTACCCTTAAAAATCTATGCTTTTCGAAAAGACGGATTCACAGATCAAATCCAAATAAATCTTATCAATCCTGAACAAGGTTTCATCCTGAATGGTGGATTAATACCCGAAGGCCAAAGTCAAATTACAGCTACATTAACTTTCCCTCCTCAGCTAATACAAGAACCCATCTTTTTAGAATTTGAAGGTTCAGCCAGGATCAACGGAACAATTATAAAACATAAAGTCACTCCAGCAGATGAAGTCGAGCAAGCTTTTAGTTACCATCATCTCCTGCCAGCACAAAACTTCATTGCCTTTGTCAACCAAATACAAAGACCTGTAGTGCCAATAAAACCTATAAATAGTGCGCCAGTGGTTCTTTCACCTCAGACACCTACAAAACTGCGATTTGCAGTACCTCCTATATTGGCAAGACAGTCACTTACACTTGAACTGTTAGAACCCAAAACTAATAACATCCACATTCTATCTCATTCGATCTCAAACAACATCCTTGAGGTATTATTAAAATATGAACCAACAGAACCAAAACATCTCATTTCGGATAATATCATAATCGAAATTTCATCTTCTCCGGTATCTAAAACTCAACGCAAGCCTTCCCAGGCTAATCAATCAAAAAATAAACTAGGAGTACTTCCCGCAGTACCTTTCATCGTGCAATAGTTTTTCAGTTTAAAATTAATAATAAAAAAACCTACAACCTGATTCAAATTTTCTAAGAGAAGAGGTCATATTCAAGCAGTTTAGTTTCTTCTATTGCTCTTATGATTCATCAAAACCATAAAATTGATTCAGTTGCTCACCCATAAGCACGGTACTCTTCAATGATTTTAACTGCAAAGACAGAAAACGACTGCAAATGTTACCAGTCTCTCTGGAAACCATTTTATAAACAATGAAAAGCTCGCTAGAGTTTTTTCGATTAATTTCTTTACATCGCTCGTTTTTCAAATTACATTAGGCGACGAAGTTAAAAGAAGATAATGGGAATATGGATTCAAAGCTAAAAACAAAAAGCATAGAAGAGTTCAGACTCCATGAACGTGATACTGGGTCTGCGGATGTACAAATTGCAATTCTGACTCAGAGAATTAATAATCTTACTGAGCATTTGCGTAACAACCGTAAAGATTTCAGTTCTAGACGCGGCTTGATCATGATGGTTAGTCGTAGACGAAAGTTACTGGATTATTTAAAAAAAACCGACTTTAAAAGATACCAGGAACTAACCAAGCGTCTCAAACTCAGAAAATAGCTGCAGGTCTGGGCCCACGTTTATTCTGTGTGTTGGCTTGGATAAAAAGATATTTTAATGTTAGGAATTATCTTCTTTTAAGAGATAACGCTAAAGTGGCGTTATTTTGTTTAAACTCGGCTGGAACCTGGAGAAATTTCAGTAAATACCACACTCAAACATCATGTAACTTGTGGTATTTATTGAAGTTCCTCCATGAGTCCAGCCATTAAGATTTATAAATTTTACATATTTGCATATGTCAGAAAAAGTTATCATTCCTATTGGGGATTCACAAATTACAATCGAAGCAGGAAAACTTGCTAAACAAGCTGATGGTGCTGTTACGGTACAACTTGGAGAAACTATTATCTTGGTGGCTGTAGTAGGTGCTACTTCAGTTAAACCAGGTCAAGAGTTCTTTCCTTTGACCGTTGATTATCGAGAAAAAGCTGCTGCTGCAGGTAAATTCCCTGGCGGTTTTTTCAAACGAGAAGGCCGACCTTCTGAAAAAGAAATCCTTACTAGCAGACTTATCGATAGACCTATACGCCCATTATTTCCTCAAGGCTGGTTCAATGAAGTCCAGGTACAATCTATTGTACTAAGTGCCGACGGAGAAAACGACCCCGATATACTTGCGGTCATCGGTGCATCAGCTGCACTAACAATCAGCGATATACCCTGGAACGGCCCCATCGGAGCCGCAAGAATCGGCCGCATAAACGGCAAATTTGTGATGAACCCCACACATTCACAAATGGATCAAAGCGACCTAAACCTCGTTTATGTGGGAAATGAAAAAGACCTCCTGATGTTTGAAGGCGCCGCTAACGAGATTTCAGAGCCTGATTTCATGGAAGCCCTGAAATTTGCACAGGCCTCAATTCAGCCTATTATTACAGCCCAGAAAGAATTGGCAGCAAAAATCGGCAAGCCAAAAAGAAAAATAGAAATCCAATCTATTCCAGAGGACGTCCTCCAGGAAGCAAAGTCGATTATCGGTGACAGATTAGTCTCTGCGCTTTTAATTCATGGTAAATTAGAACGAGAAGCCGCTTGCAGCGCTATCTTTGACGAAACTGCAGCAGCTTTAACCCAAAAATTTGGCGAAGAAAAAGCACCCCCTCAGGTCATTAAAGAAATCTTTTATTCAATTCAAAAAAACCTTGTCAGACAGTTGATATTCGAAGGAAAAAGATTGGACGGCAGAACTCTTGATCAGATACGGCCAATATATATTGAAGTTGGTGCTTTCCCAAGGGCCCACGGGTCTGCCATATTTTCCCGCGGCGAAACCCAGGCTGTAGCCCTGGCAACATTAGCTACTACGGAAGAAGCTCAAGAAATCGATGCCTATACTGGCGGGGCAAGTGACAAACAATTCATATTGCACTATAATTTCCCAAACTTCTCAGTAGGTGAAACTGGCAGAATCGGAGGCCCAGGAAGACGCGAAATCGGACACGGCGCCCTGGCGGAAAGATCTATAGAACCACTACTGCCATTAAAAGAATTCCCTTATGCAATAAGAGTCTCTTGCGAAATCCTTGAGTCCAATGGCTCCAGCTCGATGGCCACTGTCTGCGCTGGCTGCCTGTCGCTCATGGACGCAGGAGTGCCTATTGCAAAACCTGTTGCCGGTATCAGTATTGGCTTATGCACTGAATTCGACGAAAATAATGTACTCAAAAAACATGTATTATTAACCGATATCATTGGAGCAGAGGACGCTTTTGGTGATATGGATTGCAAAATAGCCGGCACGGCTCAGGGCATAACTGGATTCCAGCTGGACCTGAAATTGCCCGGGATTTCACATGATATCATCCAGGGAGCACTGGAAAAAGCAAAAATTGCCCGAGCTTTCATTCTGGACGAAATGGCTAAAGTCCTGCCTGCCCCAAGACCAACCCTGAGTAAATACGCCCCTAGAATCGTAACTATTAAGATTAATCCAGAAAAAATTGGAGCACTAATCGGCCCAGGCGGAAAAAATATTAAACGCCTGGTCGAAGAAAGTGGATGCGAAATTAATATCGACGAAGACGGAACAGTCCGCATCTACTCCGTTAATGAAGAAGGCCTGGAAATGGCTAAACGCGAAATTGAAAGTATAGGCGCAGAAATAGAAGTAGGTAAAATCTATCAGGGGACTGTAGTAACTATAACAGATTTCGGTTGCTTCGTCGAAGTGTTCCCAGGTAAAGACGGATTAGTACATATCAGTGAACTAGCTAACTTCAGAGTCAAACAAACAGAAGATATCGTAAAAGTTGGAGATCGTATCTGGGTCAAATGTATTGGTATTGATGATAAAGGTAGGATCAAATTGTCAAGAAAAGCCGCTATGGCAGAAAGAGATAAATTAGTAAAGAAGAAAACTGAAGACGCCTAATAAACCCCGGAAAACTATCAACCAAATAAATTTAATTAAAGGCCTGGAATCTTAAAGAAAATCTTTGCTTGATTAAGAAAAATTAGCAGACATTAGCCAGCTTAAGACTGAAGAGCTAGTTTGAGGTTGATGTTCACAAATCATTAATACCAAGGCACTTGTGCAAATATAATGCCTCTAACCATAGAGACACGCCAAAAATCTAATACAAAATCTAATTAAAATCACTCCTTAAAAACCCAACATCAAATCAGGAGATAAAGATTAACATACAAACATTCCAGCGCCACTTTTAAATTAGAATACAAACCAAACTGGTCCAACACAACACTTTTGATTATTTATATGCCGACTGTGCGCTGAGGCGCCTGGAGTATTAATTTAAAACATTATGAGTTATTTCTCAGGATTCACAATTTTTAACTCATAAGGAGGCGATAATTTGCTATTATACCTGCGGTCAGGAAAGCTCCGATACTGATAATCAAATTTATAGTAATAATTTACTAGATCTTTGTCAGCAGGGATGGGTACCAACCCTTCCCACCGGTTTTTCAATAAAGGCGTTTTCTTCATTGAGAACATTTCTGTGCCGATAACCACGTAGCCTTTAATACTATCTTTAACAATGCTTTGTTGGTTGCTATCCCAAATAACCTCAAATTGATATAAGCCATTTGGGTTTCTCGGCATTTCCTTTGGTGTAAGATTAGTTAGCGTGGTCGTAGTACAACCTGATGCTAAAAACGCCAACACTAATATTGCTAAAAACCTTTGCATATTTTTTTTCTTATTATTCTGCAACTGTTATTTACGATTGTAAATAAAAATCGCCATAACCAGCCCGCCCAAAAATAAGATATCCAACAACTATTCCTCGCCAAATTTGTTAGTTATTAAAGCCTCCAGCTCTTCTATAGCTTTATTCGCATCCGGCCCATCAGCATAAATTCTTATCCTGCTGCCAGGCCCAGCAGCTAACATAAGAAGACCCATTATACTTTTGCCATTTACACGCTCGCCGTCTTTTTCAACAAAAACTTGAGACTTGAATTTAGTTGCAATTTTAACAAACATGGCAGCAGGGCGAGCGTGTATCCCCAGAGAATTTAAGATCTCCAGTTCCTTGAAAGCTTGTGTAGCTTTTTCATGAATGTTCTTCGAACCACTCATCAGTCACTTCTTAATAATGCGTGGATTACTAAAAATATCCAGAAATTTCTTTATCAATTCTTTTACAATAATGTTAAAACATCAAAATTAGTCCTTCTCAAACTAAACTCATTAAGAGTAGCCAAAACATTAATTTTAAGCGACCCGATTAAATTATGCCCTTCTCTTCTTTGACCTATATTGACATTTGATGTTTAATAAAATTTCTTCGAAATATGTAAAAGTTGTGATCCATCTCGAACAGGACCCCTGGAAATATTCCTGGCAGAGATAATAACTCCTTCACTCAAAACCTTGAAACCACGAAAAAATTTCCCAAACCTCGAGAAAAGAATTAATCCTGAAGGTCTATTACCTTTCCGGGATTCATAATGTTCTTCGGATCTACAACCTTCTTCAGACTTTGCATCAACCTGATGTTTTCTAAACCGACAGCCTTAGCCAGGAAAGGCTTCTTGGCTAGACCAACTCCATGCTCACCGGTAATCGTCCCGCCCAGCTGAAGAGCCTTGTCAAAAATTTCTTCAAATGCAGTATGTACGCGGTTCATTTCTTCATTATCGCGCTCGTCTGTTAAAACTGTAGGATGTAAATTCCCATCACCCATATGCCCAAAAACGCCAATTAAAAGATTGTGCTTCCTGGCGGTAGCCTGAATAAACCTTATAAATTCGGCCAGTTCACTCCTTGGCACAGTTGCATCTTCAAGAATAGTCGTAGGCCTGATTCTAGCCAATGCAGAAAATGCTGTTCTTCTAGCAGATGCCAATCGATTAGCCTCAACATCATTTGCCGCAACTGAGACATGCTTGCAAGCATTCCGTTTGCATATCGCTACCATCTCTTCAAATTCTTCATCAACAACCGCCTTGTGCCCATCCGACTCGATCAATACTGCCCCCTGACAATCCAAAGGCAGCCCAATCTTAGCATAATCCTCGACGCATTTTATGGTGGTAAAATCCATAAATTCAAGCGTGCAAGGAATAATCTTTGAAGCTATTATGTCACTGACAGATTGAGCAGCTCGGTCCATGTCTGGGAAAGTAACAAGCATCGTCTTTTTGTACGGTTGAACCGGCAATAGCTTTAACAGGACCTTTGTAATAATACCCAAAGTTCCCTCTGAACCAATAAAAACATCCTTTAAAGATAACCCTGCTACATCCTTAACACATTTGTTGCCTAGCCAATTAACTTCGCCATCAGGTAAGACTATCTCCAAGCCCATGACATAATTGCGAGTAACTCCATATTTAAGCCCCCGTAAACCTCCAGAATTCTCAGCCACATTGCCACCGATCGTGGATACAGCCATCGATCCCGGATCGGGTGGATAAAACAAACCTACTTTTGATGCTTCATTGGCCAGCTTCTGAGTCACAACTCCTGATTCAGCCAGAATCGTCAGATTTTTTGTGTCAATCTCGATAATCTTATCCATCATAGTCAGACAGACGACGACAGCATTGCTTATGGGAACAGACCCACCACTCAAGCCTGTGCCAGCACCTCTTGGTATTAACGGCACGCCTAGCTCATACGCCACCCGTACTAATGCAGATACTTCCTCTACTGTTTTGGGAAAAATTACCGCCGACGGTATCTCTAAAAAACCAGCAGTTCCATCATAGCCATAAGTTAAGAGTGTCTCTTTCTCTGTGATGATAATTGATTGCGGCAGGGCTTTTTTAAACCGGGCTAAAAAATCATGATTCGATGTCATAAGTCCTTTTAACCATTTGATATTCCAATCGAAAGGTCAAGAATTCATTTCCAATAAAAACTATTCAAAACCACTATCATTTTTATCACCTCTCTGGCGACCGTAGTTTGGAAAAGCGTACGTCCCTACAAAAATTAGGTGTTTAAGCAATTATTAATAAATAAAAAACGGCCCGTGCAGAAAAGGAGGAAAAACTGCACGGGCCGCTCGCTCGACTAAGGAGGAGAAGGTGCCTTACTTAGATGAATCCAAATCTACTAATACCCATCGGCTACCATTTTTATTCCATACTCTGAGAAGAACTGAATTTCTTTTAATATTCCTGCTTAACTCATAGGCATCATCTAAAGATCTGACTGGTTTGCGGTCTATTTCTGTTATAACATCTCCCACTCTTAAACCTCCTTCTGCTTTATATGCCGGACATTCAGGGTCGATATCAGTTACCACAACACCAGTTATATTCCGCGGCACGTCTAATTCATTCCGAGTATTCCTGTCAAGCTCCGAAAGCTCTACGCCATCAAACAAATCCCCTTTAGAACTGGGTGCCTTGCCAGGTATAGCTGCACTTTGTAATTCTGATGGCCAATCTCCGACCTTAACCTGCAAGGTCTTTTGCTTTCCATCGCGAATAATCCGGACTTCTACATTGGCACCTGGTTTAGTTTTGGCTACTATCCAGCGTAATTGATTTACATCTTCAATCTTTTTCCCATCAAACTCGACGATAACGTCACCTGGTTTAATTCCAGCTTTTTCAGCCGGACTGTCCTGGGACACTTCACTAACAAGTGCGCCTGTTTTGTCTGAAAGGCCAAATTCTTTGGCTAACTTGGCTGTGATTGGTTGCAGTAATATCCCAAGATAACCCCTGCGCACTTTACCAGTTTCCAGAATTTGACTCATCACATCCTTTGCCAGATTAATAGGAATTGCAAAGCCTATGCCCATATTCCCACCAGTCCTGCTAAATATTGCCGTATTAATTCCAATTAATCTGCCTTTCACGTCTACCAATGCACCACCAGAATTGCCTGGGTTAATAGACGCATCAGTTTGTATAAAATCTTCATAGTTAACTATCCCAAGATTACTCCTACCCTTGGCACTAACAATTCCCATTGTCACTGTGTGCCCAAGTCCAAACGGATTGCCGATCGCCAGAACTATATCGCCAACTTCAAGCACACTGCTGTCACCAAGAGTTGCAGCAGGTAATTTCTTGGCGTCAACCTTTAAAACCGCTACGTCGGTTTGTGGATCTTTACCAACTACCTTAGCATCAAACTCTTCATTATTGTAAAGAATTATCTTAATTTCATCTGCACCATCAACTACATGGTTATTTGTTAAGATGTAACCGTCTTCCGTAACGATCACTCCTGAGCCTAAACTCTGCTCTTTGAAAGAACGTTGCTGTTGCTGACGTGGTGGCAAATCGAACCCAAAAAATCGTCGCAGGAATGGATCATCAAAAAATGGCATTATATAAGGATTTGCTTTTATGATTTTTGTGGAATAGATGTTTACCACACTCGGGCTTACCTGTTTGACAACGTCCGCGAAACTCGCCGGTACCTGAGCCCTGTTGCTTAAAGGCGTATTGTCAACCTTAAGCTTTAGACCCTGATCTGAATTAGCGTGAACCTGGCGCCCAAATAAAAGGGCACATAGTAAAAGTCCAACGCAAGTGGTTAGTGTTATAAGACTAATTTTTGTTCTGTTTTGCATATGACCTCATTGCTATTTGATTTCAAAATCTCCAAAATGTTCTAAAAAAGGAAAAATTATTTTCTTGAACATTGCACATTCGCCGCAATATAACTCCCAAAAATATTGTGATCAATCCCGCTAAAATTAAAATCCCTCCAACAATTATGGCCAACAGTTTGGGATAAATCCAAATCAGTATCCCTAACATGGCCAAAGTGAAACCAAGCATAAATAAAAGCCATCCACCAAATGTTACCCTTCTGCCAAATGGCCCGAAATAATCGAATAGGTTAAACATACTCTCAGAATATAACAGGCGGCTGGGTATTTGTCACCCTTGCCGCCTGCAAATTCACAGATTACTCCACTTTGACCTCTATTGCCCGAGGCCGCGCTTTTTCGTTCTTCTGAATATGAATCTTAAGAATACCATCCTTGAACTCCGCCGAAACCTTGTTTTCATCAGCATCATCAGGTAACGAGAAGCTGCGCACAAAGCTGCCGTAAGAACGCTCTACTCTGTGGTACTTGACCCCTTTTTCTTCCTTCTCAAATTTGCGTTCACCAGAAACTGTCAATACACCATTCTCGACCGATACCTTGACATCCTCTTTTTTGACTTCAGGAAGTTCGGCCTTGATCAGATATTCGTTATTGGTCTCGGAAATATCAACCAGCGGAGCCCACTCGGCTACAGTAAGATTTTCCTCCTGGGTCATCGGCCTACGTGACAATACCCGATCAAACAGTGAAGTAATCTGTTTGTGCAATTCATTCATTTCTTTAAAAGGATCCCAACGAACCATCGCATTCATATAACCAACTCCTCCTCCGGTGAACCTGAGTTTGTTCATATGGGCCGAAACAGTGTTCACCGGTTTAACTGTTTCGGCGCCCGAGTGCTTGCCCGATGTCCACCACCCGGTGACTCGGGTGCAACTCGATTTACGGCTTAAGCAAACAGTATGCCACAGAAAAACACCCTATTACCTCATAAAATGAGTCAATTTGTCGCTTTGCTGAAGATAAGATTGAGACTTGTGTGTCTATGTGTCGCTGTTGAGGAGTTGTGCCCGGCTCGCTAAATCAAATATTGATATGTAATCCGATAAATCGGCTTGCCAACCGCTAGAAAATCCCTCTCAAAATCTGTTAGTGCGTCCACTATTTCTTTGGGCTGCGGCACTGGTTGAAAACATTTGTGCGGCTCAAAACACTGTATAATCTGATCATAATAAGACCTGTCATCTGTTTTAATGTGTATATAACCCGTCGGTTGCAAAACCCTGCTTGCTATCTGAGGAAACCTGTCGTTGATGAGCCGTTTCTTATGGTGCTTCTTTTTAGGCCATGGATCTGGAAAATAAATATGCAAGGCTTGAATGGAGGAATCTGGCAACAAATATTGAAGAAAATATAATGCCTCGATTCGCAAAAGCCGCAGGTTTTGCAGTCCATACCGTACTGCCTTTTTGTCCAGTTTTCTCAACCTTCCTAACAACCGTTCTACACCTATAAAGTTGATATTTGGATGAGCGGTAGCATATTGGAACAAGAAATTGCCATCACCAGTCCCTAATTCTACCTCAAAAGGCTGTTGTTTCACAAACAAATCCTGGAGATTCAGTTTATCGGTGATTGATTTTATTTGATAAATGGAGCTGATTTGGGGGTTTGGATCCATGAAAAATTATAGCCTGTCTTCAAGTCCAAACATAAATTAATTTTTCCAACAGATGCACTTTATTTTTAGATAGCGATATTAACGATCTTTCCCGGGACTATTATTAGTTTTTTGATAGGCTTACCCTGTATGAACTGTTGGATCCTCTGGCTAGCCAAGACCTGGGCCTGGATCTGTTCTCGTGTAGCTTCTCTGGCAACTACAATTTTATCTCTTAATTTGCCATTAATCTGGATTGGGATTTCGATTTGATCTTCTACCAAAAAAGCCGGGTCCCATTCAGGCCAAGGTTCATAAGCTATGGTCTGAGCAGATAAAGATTTAAGGTGATTAAATTTAGCGGTTAGTTTTTGGTATAATTCTTCAGCAAGATGCGGGGCGAACGGATGCAAAAGAATCAAAAATGTTTTTAGTAGCTTAGCCGGTTTAACCTCCCAATCGAGCGCATCATTAGTAAATACCATCAAGGCTGATATAGCAGTATTGAAACGCATTTGTTCAATATCCTCGGTCACTTTTTTAATGCACACGTGGATGGATTTTAGAGCATTAACAGGCGGATCAACGTCTAAAATATCTTCCCTGATTTTGATCAAATTGAGGTTTTCTGAAACTGAATCTGGTTTTGCCGTGGTTGCTTGTTCAAATGCAATTTCACTTTTCTCATCGATGAACAATCTCCAAACGCGGCCAAGGAATCTGTACACACCTTCAACTCCTTTAGTGCTCCAGGGTTTAACCATTTCAAGAGGGCCCATGAACATCTCATAAAGGCGGAAAGCATCGGCACCGTACTCAGCTAAGATATCGTCTGGATTGATTACGTTGCCACGTGATTTAGACATTTTCTGGCCATCCTCACCAAGGATAAGGCCCTGATTGACTAATTTTTTGAATGGCTCTGGTGATGAAACATAACCTAAATCAAAGAGGACTTTATGCCAGAATCTGGCGTAAAGCAGGTGCAACACAGCATGTTCAGCCCCGCCTACATAAAGATCTACTCCGCCTGCATCATGATTTTGTTTAGGGGCCATCCAGTAACGTTCAGCTGACCTGGAGCAAAACTCTCTGTCATTTAGCGGGTCCAGGTATCTCAGGTAATACCAACAACTCCCAGCCCATTGTGGCATGGTATTGGTTTCACGTTGAGCACCATCTGGCAGAAATACCCAATTTTTTGCCTTGGCAAGGGGCGGTTCTCCTGTGCCAGTTGGTTTATAATCATCAAGCTCTGGCGGCACTATAGGAAGTTCAGACTCAGGCACGTCTTCATGGTGGCCATTTTTCCATACAATCGGGAAAGGCTCACCCCAATACCTCTGTCGGCTAAACAACCAGTCTCGAAGTTTATAATTAACAGCCAGTTTGCCAATGCCTTTATCCTCAAGCCACTCAACTATTTTTTTCTTGGCTTGACTTGTCGGTAGACCATTCAGGAAATCGGAGTTAATGTTTATACCATCGCCTGTAAAACCTACAGAATTTTGACCCTCTGGAGCCTGAACCACGACCTTGATTGGAAGTCCAAATTTTTCTGCAAACTCCAGGTCACGTGTATCATGAGCCGGAACAGCCATGATTGCACCTGTACCATAAGTCGCTAAAACATAGTCTGCTATCCAGATTGGTATTCTCTCATTATTTACCGGGTTTATTGCGTAAGCCCCGGTAAAAACACCAGTTTTTTCTTTTGCCAGGTCAGTCCTTTCGAGATCGCTTTTACTTGCGGCAAATTCCCTGTAAGCTTTAACTGCTGCTTCAGGAGTAGAACGGCTATTGAGGTCAGGGCCTTTCCATTCATCCGGGATGTCCTGAGGCCATGTATCTGGTACGATATATTCTATTAATTTATGTTCAGGGGCCAGGACCATATATGTTGCACCGAACAACGTGTCTGGTCGAGTTGTAAAAACGCAAATACCCTTTTTATATTCGTCTGGCAGTTGACTCACTTCATCTGCTATCGGGAAAAAAACATCAGCACCTTCAGAACGACCTATCCAGTTTCTTTGCATTTCCTTTAGTGCCGGGCTCCAGTCAAGTAACTCCAGGTCATTTAACAATCTTTCCGCATATGCAGTTATTCGGAGCATCCATTGACGCATGGGTTTTCGTACGACAGGGAAGCCACCAACTTCACTTTTTCCATCTTTAACTTCTTCGTTGGCAAGCACAGTCCCAAGTGCTGGGCACCAATTAACCGGTGCCTCAGAAACATAAGCTAAACGTTTACTGTCTCTATATTCACGTTTTTGTTCTTCTGTCGTCAGCTCTGGTGGGTATTCAAGTGTTTCAATCGGTTCAGCCTTGTTAGTTTTTGGGTTAAACCATGAATTGTACATTTTCAGAAAGATCCATTGTGTCCACTTAAAATATCTGGGATCTGTTGTGTCTATTTCTCGTGACCAGTCATAACTGAAGCCCAAAGCCTGGATCTGCCGACGAAAAGTTTTGATATTTTGTTCCGTTGTTTTACGGGGATGTTGACCGGTTTTTACAGCGAATTGTTCAGCCGGTAATCCAAAAGCATCCCAGCCCATTGGATGTAATACGTTAAAACCTTGGGCTCGTTTGTATCTGGCTATAATATCAGTTGCAGTATATCCTTCTGGATGGCCAACGTGCAGTCCCGCCCCGGAAGGATAAGGGAACATGTCGAGAACATAAAACTTGGGTGGCAATTCAGCAAGGGTACTGCCACTATTTGGAGCATGTCGGATTGCAAAAGGATGGTTTTCGGGAATAGCATCTCCCGGATTCCATGCCTTAAAAACCTGATTCTCTAACCAGTATGCCTGCCACTTCTTTTCGATTTCTTCAAACGGATAAAGTTTTCGTGTCTTTGCCATATTTTTTCAATCATGCACTTGTTCACGATAAAGGCAATGTCGATTTAAATTCAATAAGTTTCATTGCCCCAATAATGGACTGTATCAGATCTGTAAAAAGCAAGTCTACCATTGCTGGCAGACTTGCTCCTATCTAACTAAACTTTAATCCTTTGATCAATA
>Ga0078972_1003271_pt1 | contig 49273 bp, 40 predicted proteins | sample YelNatPaOPGAMG01_FD_67568 | JGI IMG/M metagenome (GOLD analysis project Ga0078972, IMG submission 67568) | Hot spring thermophilic microbial communities from Obsidian Pool, Yellowstone National Park, USA - OP-RAMG-01 (SPADES assembly) (version 2) | ecosystem: Environmental > Aquatic > Thermal... | reverse complement strand
CAACAGCGTAGCGACGCCTCAAGGTGGCTTAAAAGCTAAGGTCCTTGAGGTTCAGTCTTTCGAGGCGCTCGAGGCTTTTAAAGAGAAAGCGCGGGGCAGGATAATTTTTTATAACGTCGCCATGGACCGAACACTTCTCGACAGCTTCGCCGCTTATGGCCGGGCGGCCCAATTTCGAGTCAGAGGTGCTTCGCAGGCGGCACGGGTGGGAGCGGTGGCCTCTCTCACCCGCTCCCTTACCTTTCGGTTGGATAGCCAGCCTCATACTGGCCAGATGATTTATGATGAAAAGTATCCGCAAATTCCAGCAGCCGCCATAAGCTCTCTGGATGCCGAGCTTCTAAGCCATTGGCTCCAAAAGGACCCGGATTTGGAAGTGGAGCTTGAGCTAAGCTGCCAGACCTTGCCCCCCGTTATTTCAGCCAATGTTATTGGTCAGATCACTGGCAAGGAAAAGCCTGAGGAGATTATTTTGCTCGGAGCGCACCTTGATAGCTGGGATTTGGGCGACGGCGCCCATGACGATGCGGCGGGTTGCGCGGCCGTTATCGAAGCTCTCCGGCTAATCAAAGCCGCGGGCCTCAGGCCAAAAAGGACCATCAGAGCGGTTCTTTTTATGGACGAAGAATTTGGCGGCACCGGCGGCAGAGCTTATGCTCATGCGCCGGAACGAAAACAAGAAAAGCATTTGGTCGCCTTGGAGCAGGACAGGGGCGGCTTCTTGCCCTTAGGTCTGGGCTTCGGCCGTAATGAAAGGGATTTACAAGCTTTAAAGTCCGTCGAAAATGTCCTCCGCGAGTTAGGCCTGAACTGGATTAGAAACGGTGGGGGAGGGGTTGATATATCCCTTTTAGCCGAGCAAGGCGCCCTTCTGGGAAGCGTCATCCCCGACTCCCAGAAATACTTTGATTATCATCATTGCCGACTGGATGTGGCGGCAGCAGTTCATCCCCGCGAGCTCGAGCTTCAGGCCATCCTTCTGGCCTTCCTTGCCTATTTTTTAGGGGTTGAGAACATTTTTTAATAAACCGGTTTCAGACCTGATTCCGGTTATCTGTTAAATTCATAAGATTAAATTCATGAGCTTAGCTTCATAAGCTTAAAGTCATAAGCTTAAATTGAGCCGGAAGCTTCCAATTTAAGAAAATAAATAAGGTTCTCCCGACCTTCTTGTGGACAAAAACAAGATACTATGATGACGTGATGCACCTTTTAGCCAATTCCCCTCAGGCGCATTTATTTCCGATGAAGCTAATTAGATGAATATAAATAAGTTTAAGAGAACGACCTAAGAGAGTTTCTTCTAAAACTCAGCGCCGGAGGGCAGCCTTCAGGCTTTCTGGCGCCTTTAATTTCCCAGCTCCACCCACACCAAACCCGGAGGTACCATAAATAAAAAGGTTCTGTTTTTCCTGCCTTTTAGCTTAATTTCTCGAAGGTGCGCGCCGGTTGCTTATTTTATATATGGCAATTATAATATAAAAGAGGAGTTATTTTATGGGCAAGAAGGAGCCAAAGACAAGCCCCAGCGACCGTCCCGCATTTGTTAGTAACTGGACAAGGCGCGATTTCCTTCGCCTCATGGCGGGAGGCATCGTTTCTCCCTATATCACTAAGCTAAGGCGCGACGAAATTAAGCCCGCGGCAATTCTTAACGACCTCTTCTGGGTTAAAAATATTCCAGACGACCCCTTCTATAATCCAGCTAAACCCAATTTGCACCTCGGCTTGGATTCACTCCTTTATTTGATGGCTGAGGCTGGCCTAAAGTTTTATCGGTCTAAAGCAGACCACTATTTGGCTGGTCCTCAGGGCCTGATGGCGCCGGAGGATATTGTGCTCATCAAGGTCAACGCCCAATGGAAGTATCGGGGCTGTACAAACAGCGACCTTATCCGAGGCTTAGTCGAGCGGATTCTTAATCATCCTGACGGGTTCGCTGGCGAGGTAGTTATCCTGGAAAATGGCCAAGGTCGGGGTAGCTTGGCTTGCGATACCAGTGCGGCCTACGGTGATTCCAGCGTCCGAGCTAACGCCAATGATGAAAGACATAGTTTCATATATTTGGTAAATAATATTTTTCATGACCCTCGGGTATCTTATTTCCTGCTCGACCCTATAAGGGGTGTCTTTATCAGCCAGAATGACCATATAACCAATGGTTACCGGCGCTTTGAAGATGTATCCTACCCCTGTTTTACGACCGCCCGGGGCCATCGGGTAGAGTTGCGCGAGGGAGTGTGGCAGGGAGGTAATTATTCCCAGAATCTTAAATTAATTAACGTCCCTGTTCTCAAACATCATGACACCGGCGGCTCGGAAATAACGGCCAGCTTAAAGCATTTTTATGGTCTGGTCTCCATGTCCGATGGTTACAGCGGCTATCGCCACTATTCTGGCCTCGGCGAAACCTGTGGCAAGATGATAGCTTCAGTTATCACTCCTGTCCTGAATATAATCGATGCTATCTGGGTCTCCCATGGTTCGCTTACAGGCTACCCTGCTTCCACCACGTTCCGAGCCAATCAGCTTCTGGCCAGCCAGGACCCTGTGGCCCTCGACTATTGGGCCGCTAAATATATTCTTTATCCTATCGATAAGAATGCTCGCCATCATCCCGATTTTCCAGGGGTTGAAAAATGGCTCACGGCCGGCCGCGACATGATTAATAGCCGAGGTGGATTAAGAAATGTGGCTAAGGGGATTGTGGTCGACAAGGTGACTAAAAATGAGACGGAAATGAATGTCCGGGTCGCTTCAGCGGGCGATTTTCTGCGTCATACCCGACTAAGCGTTTCCGAACCCGAGCTTTCCTTGGTCTTTGCTGGCTCCAGAAGTCGCAAAATAAAAACCAAGGAAATCGCGCTTTCTTTCCCGGAGGATTATCCTTTTGCGTGGTGGGTGGAGGTGAGTGATGACTGGCTATCAGTCGTTCCCGATTCTGGTTTGGGCCATTCTAAGGTAATTGTTCAGGTTGATGCTGCTGGCCTTGACCCTGGAAAATATTCAGGCCACCTTCTTATTTATTGCCTTGAGGCGGCCAATTCTCCCTTTCAGCTGCCAGTCAACCTGCTGGTTATTTCATAAATTATAAATTGGTGCCCATATTTCATTATAAATGGGTCCCACCTCACCTACTTACCCATTTCATAAATTGGAACCAGTTCACTCATTTACCCGATTTATTCCAGATTTATGCCTTGGTAGGCTCATAAAAGAGTGCCAACTCACTCATTTACCAGATTTATCCCAGATTTATACCTTGTTATGCCATAAATTGGTGCCAAATATGCGCGCCCCATGTCGGGCGTTTGATATAATAATTAGTTCCCACGTGAGGTGAAAAATCTAAATCCAAACATAGGAAACTCTCAGCTTAAAAACCATGCCTGCTTATATTTTAAGATTGAGCCATGGTCGGCGTTGGTCATAAAAGTTGAAATAACCGAGCTGAAAGCTGTTGGTCAAATCATTAAGTTGAAGAGAGGAGTAAATTGTGCCAATATTAAGTCATAGCTGTTGCCAAAGCAGTGGGTGAGACAAAAAGAGAGAAGAGCTGATTAGAATCTTGGGGATGGTCGATTGAGGGCAAAGCCGCGGTCAAAAAAGTGCAGGTTTTTTGGGAGGGGAACATGAACACCGCCATGAGTAGTCTCTGGAGCCTTTTCTGGGTTTTTCTTATCATTGTGTCCCTGCTTCCCGCCCTCCAGCGAAAAGTGCTGGATAACAAGCGGTTGTCGTTGATGCGCCGGTTAGAAATAAAACGCCAGTCCAGAGTTATTTCCCTGATTCACCGGCAGGAGACGATGAAATTTCTTGGTTTTCCCTTGATGCGCTACATCGACATCAACGATTCCGAGGAGGTGCTGCGCGCCGTCCGCCTGACGCCTGAAGATATGCCCATTGACCTCATCGTCCATACGCCCGGCGGCCTGGTTCTATCCACCGAGCAAATTGCCTTGGCTTTAGTTCGCCATAAGGGGAAAGTAACTGTTTTTGTTCCTCATTATGCCATGTCCGGTGGTACGTTGATTTGCTTAGCAGCGGATGAAATTGTCATGGACCCGAATGCGGTTCTCGGCCCGGTCGACCCGCAGCTTGGCGAATATCCGGCGGCCTCTATCTTAAAGGTGGTCAAGGAAAAGCCTATCAGCGAAATCGATGACCGGACGCTTATTTTAGCTGATGTGGCGGCTAAAGCTTTGCGTCAGATGAAAGAGTTTGTCACGGAATTGATTGCCAGCCGCACTGACCGCGAAAGCGCCGAGAAGCTGGCGGCCATATTGACCGAAGGCCGCTGGACCCATGATTATCCTTTAACGTTTGAAGAAGCTAAAAAGCTTGGCCTGCCTGTTTCCAGCGAAATGCCCGAGGAGATTTATGCCTTGATGGAACTCTTCCCGCAAGCCTCACCGCAACGACCCTCCGTTCAATATATTCCCGTTCCTTATAAAAAAATCAGCGAGCGCGAGAAGCGTCCTTGATTAATTAACTTATATGGTTCTCTTCCGTCAGATGGCACCAATTAAGGAGATGGTAAAGAAATTTATTGGCGATTTATCCTTAGAAGAGCTGCGTCAGACAATTGAAGCTCTGGGTGAGCCAGCTTATCGAGCCCGACAAGTAATGAAGTGGGTTTATCAAAAGGGAATTACCAATTGGGCTGAAGCCTCTGACCTGCCCATCTCCCTCCGCCAGGAGCTGGAAAACCGCTTTCTCCTTAGACCCTTGGAACTCGAAACTTGTTATGAATCCCATGACGGGACCATAAAATATCTTTTCCGGCTCCATGATGGCCAATTCATCGAGACTGTGGTCATTCCCTCAGGTACCCGCCGCACTCTTTGTCTTTCCACCCAGGTAGGGTGTAAGTTTGGCTGCGTTTTTTGCGCTTCTGGGCTTCCCGGTTTTATTCGCCACCTTACCCCGGCTGAAATTGTCGGGCAAATTCTTTTTCTCCGCCATGACCTGGAATTGGCGCTGACTAATTTTGTATTCATGGGCATGGGTGAGCCGCTCGATAACTTCCCGGCCCTGGCCCAGGCCCTTAAGATAATGAATTCTCCCGAGGGCTTGAGGGTCGCGGCTCGGCGGATAACCATTTCTACCTGCGGACTTGTCCCGGGCATAAAAAAGCTCCCGTCACTGGGCTTACAAATCAACCTTTCTCTTTCTCTTCATGCCGCCCATGATGAACTGAGGCCGCGTCTGCTTCCTATTGCCCGAAAGTATCCACTGGAAGAAGTTCTAAAGGCCTGTGAGGAGTATGTCCGGGCAACTGGCCGGCTGATGACCTTGGAATATGTCCTTCTGGCTGGAGTCAACGATTCCTCGGCCGATGCCGCTTCTTTGGCTAAGATTGCTCGACGCCTGCGGGCGAAAATAAATCTTATTCCTTATAGCCCAGTCGCCGGTCTCCCCTATAAAACTCCCCATCCGGAAGAAGTGGCGGCTTTTCGCCAATGGCTGGAGGAAAAAGGCGTTAAGGTGACCGTCCGCCGGTCTAAAGGGTTGGATATTCAGGCGGCCTGTGGGCAGCTCGCCGGCCGCATCCGGCAGAAGAGAAATCTCCTCCCCAATCTTGAGAGGTAAATTCGCTTCTTCCGACTTCTTTGCGGGTAAAAAAGATATTTCAATGCGGCCGTTAGCTAATCCCCGTCAGCTGATTTCATTTTATGGGTCTTCCGACTTTCTTGTGGGTAAAGAAGTTACATAGATAAACCTTTTAGCGAATCCACCTCAGGCGGGTTTATTGTCCATGAGGCTAATTAGATGGAAAATTAGATGAATAAAAATAATGCGACAACGACCCGAGAGCGTTTCTTCTAAAATTCCGCGCCGAAGGGCTGCCTTTAGGCCTTCTGGCGCCTTCAATTCTCCCGCTTCACCCACACATAACACGGGAAAACGGTAAATTCTTAAAGCCGCCCGCTTTCTATGGCAGAGAAAATGGCAGAACTAAGCTTCGCTCGGCCATTCGCTTTACAAGAAATCGAAGCGAGCCGAATTCGCCACGTCTAAAAACTATTCTTTTCATGACCACTCCCCTTCCTTTAAAGATAATGAGGGCTAATAAACAAGAGGGCAGCGAGGGTGAGTCGTTAAGGCCCAGAGATATTTTCCAGTATCACGGCAAAAAAGAAGCGGAGTAATCAGGTTATAGCTAATTTAAATGACTCGGCATTTTCAAGAATTTAAAATCATGAGTCCAGCGGGGCTCAGTTTTTAGCCTCAAGGATGGATAGGGTTTCGATGTGGGGTGTTTGCGGGAAAAAATCATAAAAACGAATGGCCTGTAATTCATAGACCTGAAGAAGCTGGCCTAAGTCGCGAGCTTGGGTAGCGGGGTGGCAGGAAAGATAAAGTAAATGTCGAGACGGATATCGCCTCAAAGCCTGAGTAACCTCTCTTTCCAGGCCGCGCCGCGGCGGGTCAACAATGGCGATATCTATGCCCTGAGAAAGGATTTTTTCTGCCCATTGCGAGGCCATCCCCGGGGCGACGATAAAATTACTGATTTGATTCTCTTGAAGATTCTTCTTGAGCAGGGCTATATTGGCGGGCAGCAGTTCCACTCCATAGACGACAGCGACCTGGGAAGCTAAGGCCAGGCCGAATGTGCCCACGCCGCAATAAAGGTCAGCTAAGCGCTCCTGGCCTGAAAGCGAGAGTATCGCCTTTAGGTCGCGGAGAAGGTGGTCGAGGCTCACCACGTTAACCTGGAAAAAAGTCTGAGGCCCGAGCCCATAGCGCCTTCCCTGGACCTCCTCCCAGAGTAAAGGCCGGCCAAAAAGAACCTGTTCTTCTGGCTTGCCCTTTTTCCTGATAATAGCCACGGCTCCGGCTATCGGCAGGGAAGCTAAAAGCTGGCTTAGTGCCTGAAGATGAGCGAGGTTATTTAATCTTGAGGTTGAAGAGGCGGGCAACAAAGGGCTCGCTTTTGGTCCTTCAGCTGAAAATATTTCCGCCGATTCCTGGTTTAGGGGTTCCAGGCTCGGTTCTTCCCTTAGCCGCTGAGGTTTCGTCGAGGAAACGGAAGCGTTGCGTGACGAGTCCAGAAATATTCTTGAGGCACCCTTAGACGAGGAAAAATCCTTAGACAGCAGGATTTTTTCGCTGTGGTTTGGGCCGTCTGTCTCGATAAAAAGGACTAACAGGATTTCCTTACTGAAGAAGCTAAAACGGACCTCCACCTCTTTAATTAGCTTCAGCCCGCTCGTCTCAAGAAGCGAAAGCAGCCGCAGTAATAAAACGTTCACCTTTTCAGGCAAAAGAAAGCATTCCTCCACTCGGACAAATTCTTGGAGAGAACCAGGTTGATGATAAGCTAACCTGGGTCGGGAGTCTTCCCAGAGCAAATGAAAATGAGCTCGATTACGATATCCCCAGGGAAGCGGGCTGGGGATAATCGTCAGCGGCAATGAGTCTAAGCGTAATTGCCGGCTGAAAATTTCCTCCAATTGATTCTTTTTTATTGCCAACTGATCCTCATAATCCATCACCTGATAGGGGCTGCAGGCGCGATAATGCTGGCAGCGAGGCTTTTGTCGCCGCGGTGAAGCTTGAAGAATTTCTCGGGTTGTCCCTTCTATATAGCTTTTTTTTATTTTCTTGGGTTCAACCAGAACCAACTCCCCCGGCAGTCCCTCATCCGTAAAAACGGCTTTTCCTTCGGCCTGGCCCAAACTCTTGCCTGGATAAACAACTTTGGCGATGGCCACCGGAATCATTTTCTCCTCGGTCTTTCCGGTTTTCATTGAGCGCGTCTAATGTCGAAAGCCTCTACGGTCACTGTTTATTTTAATCTTTTTTATTCAAAAATTGATATAGATAAATCAACCGGCGAGTTCCGGAGTGTTTATTATTTCTTCTTCTGTCCACACCGCTGCCCTGAAGGCCGCCGTGAACATTTCCGGATGGCGCAGAGCATAAACTAACGTGCCCCAGCCGCCCATAGATAGGCCAGCGCCGGCCCGGAATACTATGGCTGCCCTTGTCCTGAAGGTCGCGTCGATGGGGGGGATGAATTCCTGGAAAAACATATCTTCATAACGAACTCTATTCTGGTAGGCGTTTTTTAGTATAATGACGGGGATGTCTAATTTAGTGATTATCATCACGGGAATTATTGCCGGGGTTTTTGCTGGCCTTTTTGGCATTGGTGGGGGGATAGTTATGGTGCCGGCTTTGGTTCTTCTGGCCGGCTTTCCTTTGGTTAAAGCCACCGGCACCTCCCTGGCAGCCATCATGCTGCCTGTAGGCATTCTGGGAGTTATTGCCTATTATCGGGCCCGCATTCTGGACTTGCGGGCGGCCACTTTTCTGGCCACCGGCTTATTGATGTCAGTTATTGTTGGCGCTTGGTTGGCCCACACCCTTCCCGCAGAGCTTATGCGCAAGCTCTACGCCCTTTTTTGCCTTTATGTCAGCTGGACTTTCATCAAACCGCTGGAAAAATTAAAAAAATTTCGAGGGGAAAGCTATCTTCCTGAGCCCGAACCAGATGAAAATAGTCAGCCTCAGCCCCATTTTCTGGCTCTCATCGGCATAGGTTTGGTGGCCGGGGTGATGGCCGGCATGTTTGGTATTGGCGGCGGCAATATTATCGTGCCTTTTCTGGTGCTTTTCCTGCACTATCCGCCTAAAAGAGCTATTGCTACTTCCTTAGCGGCTTTGCTTCCTCCCATTGGCTTGCCCGGAGTCATTTATTATTACAAGGCAGGAACACTGGATATTAGAATCGCCGCTTGGTTGGCGGCGGGTCTTCTTTTAGGGACCGTCTTGGGCACCAAGATTAATATAAAGATGCCGGCAGGGAGAGTTAACCTGTTTTACGGGCTCTTCTTAATTTTTGTGGCCGTACGTTTCTTTTTCTTCTAAAAAAGACACAACTGGGTGCGCTCCATATCAAGCATTGAGGTTCTTCCGACTTTCTTGGGGGTAAAAAAATTACATAAATGCACCTTTTAGCGAATTCGCCTCAGGGGGGTTTATGGTCCATGAGGCTAATTAGAGGAAAAATTAGATGAATAAAAATAATGCGACAACGACCCGAGAGCGTTTCTTCTAAAAGTCCGCGCCGAAGGGCTGCCTTCCGGCCTTCTGGCGCCTTTAATTCTCCCGCTTCACCTCTAAAAAGCCCGGAAGTAAAAGCATTGAAGCTAAATTTTCAAAGAACAGAAGATTCATTTAAGAGCGAAGATGATTTTGAATTGAGGCCAAAATGGAGTAACTTCTTTTCCTGCCGACCTCCGCAGGAATGGCCCGCCGGGTTAAAAGGGTTTTGGTCGCTATTAAAGGAGAGAGAATAAACTTGGAGGAGGAGCTTTTTTACCTATTGGCCAGGAAATAAACAGCCAGCAAAGAAACCCGGGCCATGCTGGCCATAATTTCGGGATTAATTCGGTAAATCGTGTCGCCCGTTTGGTGGTAAGCCAAGTGAGGCCCGTTGGAACTGAAGCTCACGCAAGGAATACCCTGCCGGAAAAACGGGGCAAAATCGGAGGAGCGAACCCCCACCTCCCGGATAACTCTCATTCCCCTGATTATGTTTATCTCCTCATTGGCTTTGGCCAAAGCTTCTTTCAGTTCAGCCGGTTCGGCGCTTAAGCCACAGGAGGCTCCATCTCCTTCCCCGGTCATATCATAATTGACCATGGCCGTAACCTTTTCAAAACCAGCTGGCAGGTGCTGGGCGAGATAGGTTGAACCCTGAAGACCCATCTCTTCTCCGCCAAACAGGACAAACATGACCGACCTTTTTGGTTTGGGAATCAAAGAAGCAAAGGTTTTGGCCAAGGTCATCACCACGGCTGAGCCGCTGGCGTTATCATTGGCTCCAGGGAAAAGAAGCCCCAGATGCTGGCCGCAATGGTCAAAATGACCGCCGACAATTATCACCTCTTTTTTCAATTTCGGGTCAGACCCCTCCACCCAACCTGCCACATTATAACCGACGCCGTCAGCGAAATGGCGCGCCGAAACAGAATAGGTTAGCCGGGATTTAAGAGGAAAAGAAATCGGCCTTTTGTAGGTTTCTAAGGCTTTTTTCAGTTCAGCTGCCGAAGAATTGACCTCTTGGAAAAGCAGGTCGGCCGTTTTCTCGCTGATTATAGCCGGCAGGAAGCCGGCCAGCCAATCGCCGTTGGGATTAGCCAGCACCTCAGGATATATATAAATCAAGCCCAGCGCGCCTTTCTCCTTAGCCACTTTCATTCGAGTGCGATGCTCGTCGTGAAATTGAAACTCCCGTCGGGTTGGGTCAGGTGTGCCTCGGAAGCACAGGACAAATTTCCCTCGCACGTCCACTCCGGCATAATCGTCGTAATTGAGCTCAGGAGCGGCAATGCCCCAACCGACAAAAACCAATTCGGCCGTGTGCTGGCCGCTATCAGCGAAGAGAAGAGGTAGAAAGTCCTTCTCCGGGCTTAACTTGACCTCTTTATATTCAACCTGGCCACCCGAAGTGGAAGGAACATAAACACTCATCCTGGCTTCGTCAATGATGGTATAAGGCGAGGGATAGGGTTGAAGATAACCGGTGGCGGCGTTAATTGGCTTCAGTCCCCATTCTTTGAACCTGGCCGCGGCCCATTGAGCCGCTTTGGTATAACCTTCGTCACCGGTAAGCCGGCCGGCGAATTCGGGCGAAGCCATGGTCTTGACCAGTTGATAAGGCCAAAGAGAATCCAGGGAATTAAGGGCCTTTTTTAAATAAGGCGGAAGGGGCGAAGTCTCTGAAGCCCAAGAAACCGAAAAGACCACAAAGACAAAAATGAAAGCCAATAATGAAGCCTTTATTCTTTTCATTGGTTCACCTCAAAAACTCAGATGATTTTGGCTTACCTTTTTTAAGCCTTGTTTATCCAAGGTTTTCTTGCCTCGGCCATAGAAAGAAATTTTATTTTTCATTTTAAACCCGCTGGCAAACCTCCTGCTACCCGTTTTGGGCGATTCGCCAGATAAGCCATTTTTGAAGCCTATTTAGTTCCCACTTTTTAGTCCTATCGCTAATTATTATCATTTCTAATGGTTGCGACTAAAGGCTCGTTTCATTCTTATTCTTGGAACAGGTCCATGAAGAAAAAACTATTCCCAACGAAAGAGTCGGGCAGCCAGGGCAGTCCCGAAAATAAGGATGCCGGCCAGGACAATTACTTCGGTAAGGTGACGGCTCCAGGCTTCCCCAAACCATAGGCCGCGCATGAGCGTTACTACATGGGTGAGAGGGATAAAGCGACTGAAGGTGCGAACGCTTGCCGGGATCACTTCATAGGGAATGGTCGCTCCGGAAAGAAACATCATGGGGAAGGCGGCCACCATGCCCACAGTCTGGGCTACCCGGGCTGTCGGGGCTAATCCTGCCATAAGATAACCAAGCGCGAAGAAAGCGGTTGTCGCAAGAAGAAAACCAGCGATAACATCCAAGGCATTGCCTGCAAAGCGGACATTAAAAACAAGTTTTCCGGTGAGGATAAGAAGAGCTACTCCGATTATGGTCATTATAAGGTAGGAGCTAATATCGCTGATGATATACGCCAACGGATGAAGCGGTGTCGCCCGAAAGCGGCGAAGAACTCCACTTTCCCTGGCAGCCGCCGTGCCGATGGGTAGGCCAATAATGGCTACAGTGACAATAATCAGTCCAATATAAGACGGCACGGAAATGTCCATGGAACCGCGACCACCAAAAAAGGGCGAGGGTTTATTGCCGTAGATGGCTCCAAATAGCAGGAGCAAAAGCGGCGCAAAAAAAATACTGAAGAAAGCGGCCGTCGGTTCACGGAGATAAAGCTTTATCTGGACCACAATGAGCTTCCCCAACCCACGCACTTTTCTCTCCTTTACTGAGAATTGAAATTAGCGTCCGGATTTTTTCTGAGCCAACTCAAATTATTAGTTGAATTGATTCTCCAGCCCAGCTCCTTTCGTGAAAGCCCCTTAAAAGGGAACTTAGCTCGATAATATTCCACTCTATTCATCTTCTATCAATTAGCCTTCTTAGATAGCTTCAAGCCTTTAATCACCGCTGCCATATAAATAAATTCCTAAATTCTAAATATCTAAGGTGCTTGTTAGGCTCACTTTAGTTTTTCCCCTCCCGTTGAAAAAATTAATCGCGCATTTCTCTTCCTGTGAGCGCCAGAAAAACATCCTCCAAGCAGGGTTGCTCTGTCCTGAGGTCGCGGAAACGAAAGTGTTGTTCTTCGAACCAGCTTACGACTGAGCCAACCAGTCTCTCTCCCTTTCCATAAACTATGAGCCTTTCGCCAGCCTTTTCCACGCGGGTCACGCCCGGAACGGCCAAAATCTTCTTTTCATCCAGGTTTTCATCAACGCTAAGAATGAGCCTCGTTTCAGCGCCGAGCGACCGGACCAAGTTTTCGGGCGAGTCCAGGGCAACAATTTGCCCCTGGTCCATGATGGCGACTCGGTCGCAAAGCCTTTCGGCTTCTTCCATGTAATGAGTGGTGAGAAAAATTGTTTTTCCCTTATTTCTTATCTCTCGCACCAAGTCCCACATCGCCCGCCTGGCCTGGGGGTCGAGGCCAGTGGTCAACTCGTCCAGGAAAAGAAGCTCGGGGTCGTTGATTAAAGCCAAGATAATAAGAAGGCGTTGTTTCTGTCCGCCAGAGAGTTTGTCGAAGGTAGCTCGGCGTTTCTCCTCTAACCCCATCTGCTTAAGGAGAGATTCGGCGTCCGCTTGGCGGCGATAAAAAGAGCGAAAAAGGTCAACGGCCTCCCAGACTTTCATCCGGTCAGGCAGGGTGGCCGCCTGCAACTGTACCCCAATCCGCTGCCTTAGCTCATAACCATCTCTTTGCGGGTCCAGTCCTAAAACGCGAATATGAGCTCTGTCTGGCTTTCGCAAACCCTCCAGGCATTCGATGGTCGTTGTCTTGCCAGCCCCATTCGGCCCAACTAGGCCAAAAATTTCTCCCTCTTCGACCGTGAACGAAACCCCATCAACCGCCTTAACTGAGCCATAGTATTTATGGAGGTCCCCTACTTCCAGCGCTTGCGCCATGTTCTTGCTTCCTGTTTAATATTAAAAATATTGAGATGGATAGCCAAATTTTTCCTGGGTTAACTGAGTTTCTGGCCAATTTTACCATATTTAAAAAATTTTTCAGCTATTAAAATACCTTTCAGGCCATCTTTCCCCTTTTTGCTTATGTAATTTTGCGAATGAGGCCTGTCTTGAAATTCTGGAAAGGTTGGCGATTTTTGAGGCAAGTCAAATCGGCCTCCACAGCCCGAATTAAAAAGTTGTGTCGATAAGATATTTTCTGAACCAGGAGCTTAGAAAGCAGGAGCTGCTAAATACTGGAGGGCGAGGGAGACAAGGAGAAGGGTAGCGGCGGGAAGAGCGCGTTCATCAAAATCAAAAGCTGGATGATGGTGAGGAAAGGGGCACCCGTCGCCAGCGCCAAAAAAGAAAAAGGCGCCCGGGATTTTCTGGAGATAATAGGCGAAGTCCTCACCTCCCATCACCGGTTTAATTATCCGGACGACATCAGGGCCATAGATTCTTGTGGCTACTTCCTGAACCAAATCCACCGCTGGCTCGTGATTGACGAGAGCAGGGAAACCGCGCTTGTATTCAAGGAAGCTTGTAGCCCCAAAAGCGGCCGCTGTTTGTTCGGCTATTTCTCGGAGCCGCTTTTCTGCCAAAGCCTGAACTTCGGCCTCAAAACTGCGGACAGTGCCTCTCAGCCTAACCTCATCGGGAATGATGTTGAAGGCAGTTCCCCCATCGATGGTGCCAAAAGAAACGACGCATGGCTTGAGTGGGTCAACGTTGCGGCTGACAATTGACTGGACGTTAATAATGATTTGCGCCGCAGCCAGGATGGGGTCGACCGCCTGGTGAGGCATAGAACCATGGCCGCCGCGGCCGCGAACGGTAAGAGTAAACTCATCGGAATTGGCCATCATGGCTCCTTTTACCAGCCCTACCGAGCCGGTAGGCAATGGCTGCCAGAGATGAAGACCGAAGATGGCGTCAACGCCTTCCAGAGCTCCTGCGTCGATCATTTTGACGGCTCCGCCCGGCGGCCTTTCCTCGGCGGGTTGAAAAATGAAAACAACTCGGCCGGGCAAAGTATCTTTTCTTCTGGCCAGGATTTTCGCCGTCGCCAACAGGATGGCCATATGGCCATCGTGTCCGCAGGCATGGGTAGCTCCAGGATGGAGGGATTTATATGGTTTTTCGCCCTCTTCCTGAAGGGGTAAAGCGTCCATATCAGCCCGCAAGGCCACTGTTTTCCCTTTTTTGGCTCCTTCAATCTTAGCCACCAGGCCTGTTCCGGCCACTCGCTGCACCGGCAGAGCAAGTTCTCGGAGGAAGTCATAAATGACCTCAGCAGTTCTTTTTTCTTCAAAAGCAATCTCGGGATGGGCGTGAAAATCACGGCGCCACCGAACCAGTTCATTGGCTAAGCTAAAGACTTCTTCCTTGAGTTTATCGAGTGTTTTCTTAGCGAAAATTTCCTGGTTTGGCCACTGGTTAATTTTATTTTGGCCCTTACTGGATTCTCTACCTCCTCCTTTCATCTTCTTTCTCCCTTCACCTATCTTTTTTCTCGGTCAAGCTGAGGATAGCCGTCAGCAGAGTATTAAACACCAGGGCCACAAACCCGGCGTTCAGACCCAAGAAGGGGTCATGGCCGCTGAAAACAAGGATGGCGGCTAAGGTGAAGCCGACGAGCAGGCCGCTGACGACACCGCGGCGCGTGACTTTTTTCCAGAACAAGCCAAAGACAACACCCGGGAAAAATTGACTGACACCATCGTAGCCGATGAGAAGGAGATTCACCAAGGCGCGCGGAAAATAAAAGGCCAGAATAAGGGCCAGAACCATAATAATCAAGACGAGAATTCTTGAAAGCCGCAGAACTGTCGCCTCGTTTGTCTGGGGAGCAAAGCCCGCTTTATAGATGTTCTTGGCAATTAAAGTAGAAGCAAAGAGCAGAAGAACCGACGACGGCACCATCGCCGTCACTGCGCCGGCGGCGCCGACGAAACCGAGAAACCAGGAAGGATACGTCACACGCACTATTTCCAGGAAAGCCATATCACCATTCTTGAGTCCAGGAATAACCAAGAGGGCGGTGAAGCCCACCATGAAAACAAGGAGGATAGGGATTTGATAAAAGGGCATTATTGTGGCGTTCCTTTTAATGGTTTGAGCGCTTTTGGCCGAGAAAGCCGAGCCAAAGACATGGGGCCACATGTAAAAACCAAGGCCAGTGAGCAGAACTGTGGACATAACCCAGGGTGTCTCCATCCCTGGCGAGGCGCCGGGAAAGGTCAAATGATTAGGGTATTTTTCCAAGAGGGCCCGGAACATTCGGCCGAAACCGCCGAAATAAATATGGGGCACTCCGACCCCGACAATACCCACCGCCGCCAGCATCATCACATCCTTGATGATAGAAACCCAGGCTGTGCCGCGCAGGCCGCTGATATAAACGAAAAGACAGGTGAGGACAAAGCTTATCAGGATAGCTGTTTTCGAACCAATGGCGCCTTCACTGGCCACTTCCACAATCAGACCGAGGCCTGCCAGCTGGAGCTGAAGATAGGGGAGGATGGAAAGGACCCCAATAGCCGCCACCAAAACTCCTAACCAACGGCTCTCATACCGCTGGATGAAGAAATCAGGCTGCGTATGCAGGCCGTGGCGCTGACCGATTTTCCAGACAGCGGGAAGGACGAAGAAAGAAACAGTATAGGCCAGGGTGCCGTATATAAGAATATAAAAAGTAGGCGCGCCTCGCGAGTAGGCCCAGCCGCTCGCGCCGAGGAAAGTGAAAGTGGTATAAATTTCGCCGGCCATGAGGAGCCACATGATGATAACGCCGAAGCGCCGGCCGCCGACTGTCCAGTTTTCCAGATTCATTTTGACCCGGCTTCCCGCATACACTCCCAAGCCGGCGGAAATGACAATTGTTAGCAGGATAATCAGGAGGGCGGTATTCATTGTTCTTGCCCTTTTTCCCCCGAATCATATTTCTTTTCCAGCCGATAAGCGGCCATCAGAACAAACGGCGTCAGAAAAACCCAGAAAACAATCCAGAAAAGAATGAAGGGAAGACCAAGGATGACGGGTTTAACGCGATTCACCAGCGGCAGAGCCAAAACCAAGGTCAGAAAGGGAATCAAGCCCAACAGAAGCGACAGCCATTTCCCCTTGGTCATGCCTGTCTCCTTTTTGAAGCTGGGCTAATTATATTTAAAGCGCCTCCGAGGCTCAACAATTTATGAACTTTAATGGCCAAGAGCAGTAAAAGCAGTAAGCAGCAAAATGGAATAAATAATTTAATCAAGCTGAACTGTTTTTCCCTCCAATCTTTTTCCTCTAACATTGGCCCTAATTTATCCACCTTGCCTTAGGGATAATCTGTTTTTAGGGACCACTTAAAGCGAAGATTTTAAAAAGGCTCATCCTTAAAAAGGGTGGTGGATTTAGCGCTTTTTATCATGAGTATTTACCCATTTTTTCGCTTAGATGAGCGCTTTTATCAGGGTAAAGGAAGGGCTTTATAAAACCCTTCTTTAGTCCCCTTTTAGAGGTTAGAATGAGAATAAATCATCCTTTAATTTTGAAAGGCCTTTTTGGCTTGCTTAAAATTTTATATTTTATTGTTTTTAAAAGAAATACAGCTGTTATAAGCCCAATAAATCACCACCATTTTTACGGAAGAGCCTTTTAAAAATTGACAAAGATTATAAAATAATTGGCGCTGAGATGGGGCAAAAATAATAAAATGATTCCCTTCCATCTTGTGCGGGCTGGGCAATGATGCCTGCGGAATGGCCTCGTTTTGGGTCAGGTTTTCAACTTCTTTCCCTCTTCGCGCTTCTCCGAGGGGCCGAAACTTGCCACCCTGTTCATAAACCAAGTTGCGAGGTGCCTTGCCCCCTTTGGGCCTCTCCGTGCGTCCTGCATTGGCTCAGACATCTTCAGCGCATAGAGGTTTGCTCAAAGGCTTTTCGGGAAACTTCAACTTTCCTGGCCGGTTCGGCCATCTTCGGCTTATCCCCCAACCTGACCTAAAAATAGACAAGAAGCAATAAGAAAGATAAGCTCAGCAGACAATTTAATAGAAATGGGGGAAAAAATTAGGTAAATATGTAAGTTGGCACTAATTTTGGGGGCCAATTTTCTGGCCAACCAGACCAGATAAAAGGGAAGAAATTAAAATTAAGATAGAGGTGAGCCAAATGAGTTGTGGGCTATCTAAAAATATGACTGCCCTTAACTTGCGCTCTTATTTTTTTCCCTGGCCTTTAATTTTTCTCCTGCTTCTTCCCCTTTTTCTCTACTTCTTCGCCTCGCCCCGAGAAGTAAAAATGACGTCCATCATCCAGGTCAAGCCACATTTTCAAGCGCCGCCAGTGGAATTTCGGCCCGTGCCTTTTTGGGTCTGGAATGAAGACATGACCGCAGAAAAAATAAAAGAGCAGCTTGTTGATTTCAAGGAAAAGGGTTTTGGCGGGGTCTTTATCCATCCGCGTCCAGGCTTGATTACTCCTTATTTATCGAGCCAGTGGCTAACGCTTTTTAAGCAGGCGGTTGATCTTGGCCGCCAGCTCGGTTTGAAAATCTGGATTTACGATGAAAATTCCTATCCTTCTGGATTTGCTGGCGGTTTGGTTCCGGCCGCTAAACCAGAAGCGGTTAGTTTAGGCTTGAAGGCAAAACAGCTCTCAAAAATAGATTTGGCTGAGGCCTTAAGCGACGATACAGTGGGGCTTTGGAAAAAGGAGGGCGAGAGATTTGTCGATATCATCCCCGCGATCAGAGGGGGCCAGAGAGATTGGCCGGAAGGAGTTTACTGGCAGTTTCAATTGCTTCGGCCCCGACCATCAGCTTGGTATGGCGGCTTTACCTATGTGGATTTAATGCAACCTGGTGTTACTGAGGCCTTTCTTTATTTCACCCATGAAACCTATCGCCAAATTTGCGGCGATGAATTTGGTCAAACGATTCCGGGAACTTTTCAGGATGAAGCTCATATCGGCCCACCCGGTGATTCGGACGCAGTTAATTTTACCCCAGCCCTTTTAGCTGAATTCCCTAGGCGGCGTGGCTATGACCTGAAAGTAAACCTGCCCTTACTTTTTGAGGAACAGGGAGATTTTCACCGCGTCCGTCATGATTTTTACCTGACCTTGCTTGAACTTTTTATCGACAACTGGGCCAAACCTTATTATCAATATTGCACCGAGCATGGCCTCCAGCTCACCGGCCATTACTGGGAACATGATTGGCCGCGGCCGCGCCTGGTCCCTGATAATATGGCTCTTTATGCTTATGCCCACATCCCAGGGATTGATATCTTAATGAATGAGTGGAGCCTTAGCCCCAACGCCCAATTTGGTAACGCCAGGGCAGTCAAGGAAATAGTTAGCGTTGCCAATCAGCTCGGCCGGCAGCGGACACTTTCGGAAACTTATGGGGCGAGTGGCTGGGGTCTAACCTTTTTTGACCAAAAGCGAATCGGCGATTGGGAATATGCCCTGGGCGTTAATTTTTTAAACCAGCATCTGTGCTTTTCAACCATCGTTGGGGCCAGAAAAAGAGACCATCCCCTTTCCTTTTCCTACCATGAACCCTGGTGGCCGGCCTACCGCCTTTTAAATGATTATTTTGCTCGCCTTTCCTTAGTTCTGAGCGCTGGGGTTCAAAAGAACAGAATCCTGATTATTGAGCCCACTACTTCGGCCTGGATGTATTATTCTCCGGCCCGGAAAAACGAGAGATGGGAAAAACTGGCTTCTGATTTTCAAAATTTTATTCATAATCTGGAGAAACTCCAGGTGGAATATGACCTGGCCAGCGAATTTATCCTGAAAGATTATGGCCAGATTGAAGGCAAGAAATTGAGGGTGGGTCAAAGTGATTATGAGTTGATTATCCTTCCCTGCGGCCTGGAAAACCTTGAGCCCTGGACAGCTTCTCTGCTTAAGGATTTTCTTAAAGCCGGTGGTCATGTTTTCTCCTGGGCCGAAAAAGAAATCAGGGAGGCGGGAAAAATATCTTCTTTAGCGGAAGAATTCAGGAAATATAAGAGCTTCCGCAATTTGGCCGGTCAGCCGATAGATATATCCATTTTTTTGGATATTTTGCCGCCCGCAATTGAATTTAAGAATCTTCAGGGAGAAGAAAAGCTTTTTCACCACCGCCGCCAGATGAGCGACGGCCAGTTTCTTTTTCTGGCTAATATCAAGGAAAACGAAGTCGCTTCAGGCGAGGTCTGGGTTAAGGGAGAAATGGCCGAAAAGTGGGACCCATTCACGGCCGAGTTTCAGGATTATCCTTCAAAAAAAGTTGGTCGCCAAATGGTCATTTCTTTTTGCCTTAACCCCGGCGAAAGCCTTCTTTTGGCCATCTACGAGCAGGAAAGCCGGCAGCCGTCAGGAGAGGGGGAAGAAAAGATGGAAAATAAGGCCAAGCTGGCGCCCGAAGCAAGCGCCCAAAGAGAAAAAGGGGGAGAAGGAGAAATAAGCCGAGGCGAGGCAAAAAGTGAGGTGCAAGACCTGTTGAACCAGAAAACGCGGGAAAATAAGACCCCAGTTGAGCTTAGACCAACCAATATCAGGCGACTTGACCCTAATGTGCTTGTAATTGATTACGGCGATTTGATTTTAGGCGGAAAGCGGGAAAAAGACCTGTATTTTTATGAGGCCCAGAAAAAAAGCTATCTCTTTCATGGCTGGCAGGGAAATCCGTGGGATTCAGCTGTTCAGTTTAAAGATACGCTTATTGCCCGGAATAAATTTTCACCTGAATCTGGTTTTCGGGCAGAGTTCTTCTTTCCAGTGGGTCAAGGCGTGAAGCGGGAGGCGCTTAAATTAGCTGTCGAAAGGCCGGCAATTTTTCAGGTTCTGGTTAACGGGATAAAACTTGAGGCTTTACCTAATTCCTGGTGGCTGGACAAAAATATCGGTCTATTTGACCTGGGAGAAGTGACTCAAGAAGGCACAAATATAATTACTCTTGTCGTCAAGCCTTTTAATCTGTTGGCGGAGCTGGAACCGATTTATGTTTTGGGGGACTTTTCGGTGGAGGCAGCTGAGAAAGGTTTTATGCTTCAAGCCGAGAGACCTCTTGAGCTTGGTCCCTGGAAAAACCAGGGCCTGCCCTTTTATGGGCATCGCGTTCTTTATCAGGCTGAATTGGAGTTAGCTTCTTCTGATTTGGCGGCAGCCGATTATTATTTCCTGGTTCCTGACTGGCAGGGTGCTTTAGCTCAATTAAAGATCAACGGGCAAACGGCGGGTTATTTATTCAGCCGTTATGATTGGCTAAAAATTACAGATAAGCTTAACCCTGGCAAGAATTCAATGGAATTAATCATTTTTGGCACTTTAAGGAATACTTTGGGACCCCACCACCTTAATCCGCCGCCAGGACGGGCCTGGCCTTCCGCTTTTCAGCAAGCTCCGGCCGGAGGCCAGCCGCCGGGAGATGAATATAGTTTCCTTGATTACGGCCTTTTTTCGCCCTTTCAAATTAACATAATTAAGAAATAAAAAAGATAAATAGATGTGTCCTCAGCTTAGTAAATCGTTAATCGGTGTAATTCAAAAATGTCCGGCTGAAAAACCATGAATGTGTCCTGAGTTTTCCAAGGCCGGGTTTATCATGTTAGCCAAGAGGCATTTCTGACCCGGCCGGTTTATATTGAAACTGTCTTTTTCTCAATGTTTAAAGAGCATGATTAAAGAACTTGATATTTATAATTACGGGCCAAGTCTCCACGCCTCTCAGGTGACGAAAATATGCTTGGTTCGATTTCCGAGGTGAAAGTTAATAGTTGGCTTATTTGCCAGTTTAATTGATGCCGGAATAAAAATGGCTGGGAATGATTCTTTTCGAGTTGGCATTTGACGAAGGCTTTATATAAAAAATCACTCTCGGATACGGGTAATCTCAAAGACCACGGGGTTGGCGGCGTCGGGGCAAGCGTGAGTTTTCTTGTCAGGATTCTCTTTTAACCAGGGGAAACGAGCCTCGTACAGCATGGCAAAGGCGGCGGGCAGCAGGCTGTAGAGAGCATGGAGGCAGATTTTTCCTTCCACCCCGTTTTCAGTAACTCTGGCTACATCGCCAGGCTTGTGTCCCAAGCTGCATGTTCCTTTGACGCTTGTGACCTTTACCTCAACATATTTAATTGGTTTTTCCATTTTATCCTCCTTAGTTGAAGAGAAACTGACCGCTGACTTGACCTGATTTTTTGCTTTGTTTGTCCTCTCTTTAGAATTTTTCGTCCCGGGAGCAGGATGGGGACAGGTAGCTGCCCCCAGGATTACCGCCGCCAAAGTTTTGATTAACAGGCGACGCTTGGTAGTTTTTTCTTTATTCACCTATTTGCCTTTTATGAAGCAATTTAGCCAGCCAGGTTATTTCTGTCAATGATAAACCTGAAGCCGGCGATGAAAAAGAATTGATGAGTTTAGCGTGGGCAGGAAAAATAATCTTCTCCCCAATAATTAGTTATTTAAATTTTTCCGACTTTCTTATGGGCAAAAAAAGATATTTGGGTGCAGCTTTTAGGGAATTCATCTTAGGCGGGTTTTTGGGTATGAAGCTAATTAGATGAATATAAATAAAATACGAGAGCGACCCGAGAGCGTTTCTACTTAAACTCCGCATCCAAAGGCTGCCTCCAGGCCTTCTGGCGCCTTCAATTCTCCAGGTTTGCCCCCCTAAAACCCGGAAATTCCATTATTTATTGTCCTAAAGGGATAAAGCACTCAGCGAGCTTGATAAGATATATATGGTTTAATGTCCAGCACAGGGGTGCCATTGAGCATATCCAGGCCTTTAATTTTGACGATATTTTTTTCGATGGCGATTATTTCCACGACTGAAAGGCCGATTGGATTAGGCCTCAGCGGCGAGCAAAGGCTGAAAACCCCGGCTGGCTGGTCTCGATGGGGCGGCTTTTGAATTAAGTTTTCAGAGGAAAAGAGCGGCGATTTATGGAAGTAAAAAATGATTACTATCTTGTCACCAGCCTGAAGTCCTGTCAGGCCTGGCTGATATTCTGGTTGGAGGACGATTTCGCCCTCGACACGAGAAATCGACCAGTGACGCGGAACTTCAGCCACCTCGGTTCGAATAAAACCTATTGGGATAAACGCTAAATCCTTCATTTCTTCCCTCTTAGCTTCTTCATTTATATTTATATCTTTATTTTTATCTTTATCTTTATCTATTTCTATTTCTTACTCTTACTCTTACTCTTACTCTATTTCCTCTCTCTCTATCTGTCTCTAACTCTAACTATAACACACACACTCTCTCTCTATCTCTCTCTATCTGTCTCTCTCTCTATCTGTCTCTAACTTTAACTATAACATGCACACACACTCTCTATCTCTATCTCTATCTCTATCTCTATCTCTATCTCTATCTGTCTCTAACTCTAACTCTATGCAGACGGCAAAAAAAAGGCTTCAATTCTTTGTAGATGATTTCAGCCGCCAGTTCAAGTCAAACCGCTTTTTTAAATTGGTGGCGCTTTTTTGCGGCAAAGCCGACGCTTTAAGGTCTGTTTTCAACGCCTTTTATTTTTCCTTTTAGCGGGTCCTAATAAACAACATACCTTTCTTTTGGGCAAGCAGTCGGCGGCCGGGCTAAATCAGGAAATGAAATACTTTGTGGAGCTGGGGGCCAGCCCGATGGAAACCTTGGTGGCGGCCACGCGAAACGGCGCGGTGATTTGAGGAAAAGAAAACTCAGAGGTCAAAGAGCGTTCAAGGTTGGTAGCCGGCTGATTAGGCTTGTCTTGAAATCAGGATTAAATAAAATGTCAGCAGGAGATAGCAATCATGAAAGGGTTGCCTTTAAGAGTCTTTAGAGTCGGGTTAACTGGGCTTTTTCTGGCGATTTTTTCTTCACTGAGCTATCAGCCGGGCTTTCCCCAGCCCAAACCCAAAGGTTATCTGTTCATCATTGGCGGGGGAGACCGGCCAGAAGCGATGATGAAAAAGTTTGTGGACCTGGCCAGCCGGTCAGGAAGCGGCCGGATAGTAGTCTTGCCCATGGCCAGCGCTACCCCGGATGAGACCGGCCGCAATTTAGTTGAGGAATTTAAGCGCATTGGGGCCAAAGAAGTAGACTACTATAATTTTACGCGCCAGGAGGCTGAGGATGCCTCGAAGGCCAGGTTACTGGCAGGCTGCGGCGGGATTTTCTTTTCTGGCGGGGTCCAAACCCGGGTCACCGAGGCTATTCTTGATACGCCGCTTCATAAAATGATCAAGGACCTGTACCAGCAAGGGGCGGTAATTGGCGGCACGAGCGCCGGAGCAGCGGTGATGAGCGAATTGATGATCACCGGCGATGAGAAACGTAAGCCAGAGGAGGGGCATGAATTCGAGACGATTGAATCAGGAAATGTGGTTTTGGTTCGCGGTCTGGGTCTGATTACCTCTGCCATCATCGACCAACACTTTGCTACCCGCAAAAGACATAATCGTCTCATCAGCGTGGTCGCCGAACATCCCGAGCTGGTCGGCATCGGCATCGATGAATCAACGGCCATCGTCGTCAATCCCGACCAGACTTTTTTGGTTTTGGGTCAGAAAAACGTCATCGTCCTGAACGCCGGCCGGGCTCAGGTGAAGATACGCCACGACCAGGCTCTTTCCATTCGCGGCCTGGCAATGCATGTTCTCCTGGACGGAGAAAGATTTGACCTAAAGAAAAAACGGCCATTTTAAGCTTATGCCAGCAGTTTCCCCCAGACCGAGAGACGGCCGTCGTTTCGGTTCTTGCTGAGTTTTTAATTAGGCCTGGGCTGCCGGGGAGGACATAAGTAACGACTTATCGGTCAAAATTATTTATTTGGTCTGCGGCCCGTTAGTTGAGGCCTATTTTTTTCTCTTGGATTCTTCTACCAGACTATTGTGGCATTTTTCTTTAGGCGAAAAAATAATGACCCACGAAGCTCACTCCTTAAGAAGGAGAGACGCCGTTTAATCCGACTCTGATGATTATTAATTTATAATAATTACTTTATATGCATTATTTTATATGCTTTTCACTGGGCTAATTTTTGGTTCTGGCTAATAATTTATAAAATTAGCCCTCGGAAAAACCGCTGGTTACAAAAGCCGAAAAGGTTCTACAGCGTTTTTATTTTTAGTAGGCTATAAAGACCGCAATAACGGGTGACAGCCGTAATCACTAAAATTATGCCCAGGATGACCAAAATCCAGCGCAGCGCCGGGCCGGTTTTTACTTTTAGGATCGGAGTGAGATGAATTAAGACCCAGCCGACAATCAACCGGATAATGGCATCCAAAGTACCGACATTCATTTGGCCCTCCTTGTAGTGAAATTTTCGCCCTCAGACCACATTTTTTATTTATTTCTATAATTTTATAAAAAACTTTTTATTTTTACAAGTCAAGGGGATAATGGCTCTTTCGCCAAAGGTGTGGTGATTTATTAGCCTCATCGCGGCTGTATTTCCCTTAAAAACAAGGAAATACAAAATTTTAATCGGACCAAAAACGTATTTTCAAATGAGAAGACGATTTATTCTCATCCTAATCTTTGAAGGGGTAAGATAATGCTTTATGAATCCCCTTATTTCCCCTGGTAGAAAAGTTATTGGAGGAGAAAAAAGCTAGATATCATTGATAAAAAAGCCCTGGAAGCACCACCCTTTTTAAGGATGAGCCGGGGAAAATTATTTTTTCAGAGCTTCGCTCAAGCCAGGGATGTTTTCAGCTCCTTGCGGTACCTGGATAGTGGAACCCTGGAAATCATCGCCGACAGGTTCGGAACGACCACCCAGATGTTGGGCCAGGAATAACTCCGATACGGCGAAGAAAGAGAGGCGATTTTCCGGCCGCGCAAAACCATGACCTTCATCCGAATAAAGGACATAAGTCACAGGGATATTTTTCTCCTGCATCGCCTTAACGATTTGGTCTGATTCACTCTGTTTTACTCTCGGGTCATTAGCGCCCTGCCCGATTAAGAGCGGCTTACTAATTCGTTCGACATAGGTAAGCGGAGACCGAGAATCTAAAAACTTTCGGCCCTCTTCGGTGCGGGGGTCGCCAACTCGGGTGGCCCACAGGTCCATCATTGGTTTCCAGTAAGGGGGAATTGTTTCGAGCAGGGTGCGCAGGTTGGAGGGACCAACGATATCGACGCCACAGGCGAAAACTTCCGGCGTAAAGGTCATCCCGACGAGGGTGGCATAACCGCCATAACTTCCACCCATGATGGCCACTTTATTTTTATCAGCGATGCGCTCGTTAATGGCCCAATTGACAGCGTCGATTAGGTCGTCGTGCATTTTACCGGCCCATTCCAAGTTAGAAGCATTAATGAAGTCCTTGCCAAAGCCAGTCGAGCCGCGATAATTGACACTGAGAACTGCATAGCCCCGATTGGCCAGCCATTGGTGAATATTGTTATACCCCCACGAATCTCTGGCCCATGGCCCGCCATGAACATAAAGCACCATGGGCAGCGGCTTAGCCGGACGGCCATCATTGTCCGGGTCATGCCACCACGGAAGGGTGAGGTAGCTGACCAGGTTAAGGCCATCCCGGGATTTAATTACGACCGGGTGCATCTTGGAGAGCTTCACTCCTTCCAAATCCTTGCGGTTGGTAAAAAGGAATTGAGCTTGTCGATTAGGGCGGTCGTAAAGGTAGTAGCGCACTGGCCCATTATCAACCATATAGGCCACAGTCCAGAACTTATCATCCAGCGTCCGGGAATAGACATTGATGTCGCCTTCGCTTACTGTCTTGAGATAATCCATATCGGCCTTTATTTTTTCATCCAGAATGGTCCATTCGGTCCGCAGGTATTCAACGGCCGCGGCCTCGATGGTCTTTTCCGTGGGATGAATCATGATTTGGCTGACGTCAGCCCTTGGGTCTTCAAAGACAAGTTTCTTTTCGCCTGTTTTTAGGTCAACGGCCACCAGAGCGGCAGTATTGCGTCCCCGGCTATCAATCATATAGAGGACCGTTCCTGTTTTATCAAAAGCCACCGGGCTGGTTGTCATCATATCTTCCATGGCAATTTTATCGACCGACTTCCAGCCGCCCTTCCCGTCGGGTTCAAAGAGTTCCATGCCGCCGTCGGGTGTCATCTGCGCCGCGAGGCGAATGTTGTAGTCATCGTCGGTCTGAAAGCCCATAAACCTGTCGTTGGGCTGGAGGAGCTTCATTTCTCCGGTTAAGATGTTGAGACGATAAATATCATGGAATTGAGGATTGCGATTATTGAGGCCCACCAGGATTTCGTCGGTGAATTTATGACTTACAGCCTGAATTTGAGCCTGGGGACGAAGCGGTTTCCCGTTAGGCAAAGTGATGGGCTGGCCATCAGGGCCGGGGATTTCTTCAAAGGGGGTTAGGTTTTTGTCTTCCTTAGTCACAATGTGGACGGCGTGAACCTGCCAGTTTTCATCGCCGGCTAAGTCCTGCAAATAGATGATATGCTGGTTGGTATGCGCCCAGAAATAAATTCTGATACCACGCAGAGTATCTTTGGTTACTGGCTCGGCTTTTTCTGGAGAGGTGGCGGGGGCCACCCAGACATTAAGAACATTATTAACTGGAGCCAGGAAACTTATATACTGGCCATCAGGACTTATCTGAAGAGAGGCTTTGTCGGGATTGCCAAAAAGTAGTTCCCGGGGGATTATTGGCCCCTCTTTGAGTTTTGCTTTGCAGCTCATGCCAACCATGATAGCAAATAAAACCGTCAGCGCAAGAAAAGCTACCTTTTTCATTTTGTCCTTCCTTAGGTTAAATTTTTTATATAAAATTTAGATAAACTTTGCTTTAGAATTTTTGCCATGGCTAAAGGGTTTAGCATTTATTATTTAGCCGACCCTATTCATCTTACTTTTTAAAAAACATATTATCTTTTGAGCTTTAATTTAAATCAAGCCTTTTCAGACTTCGGCCAAAAGGGTGGCGATTTATTAGGCTTATATCGGCCCAATTTCCTTTAAAAATAAGAAGATATAGGATTTTGGGCCGCATATTCCAATTATTCCCGCCACCGAATGCGAATGAAAGCGGCCATCTGTCGGGACGCAGCGACGCGGGGCATGTTCTTTGTATCTTAGTGACTGGCTTCCGTTGGGATTCCCGGCCGGATTCCCTCCGAATATGCAATTTTAAGCCGGGCTTAAACATAATTTAAAATTTAAGGACCATTTATTCTCATTCTAACCTTAAAAAGCGGGATAACGTAAAACTTTATGAAAGCCCTCCTTTCCCCGATTGAAGAGCTGATTTGAGCCAAAAAGCTAAATATTTACGATAATAAAAGCCGCGCTTCCCGCCCTTTTTGAGTTTATCTTTAGTGCCTTTGGAATACATTGGCTTGCTGGTTGACATTAATTAAACAGAGTGGCTTCTTCTCTAATTTTATTAATAAAAAGTAGAAAGAAGGTCAAAGCCTTTTTAGCAAGCTGGCTTTTGGTCTACGCGAAAAAGGGAATATTTGTGCCTGAACCTATCGGCCTGAAAATTCGTATTCTTATGTGTAATAAGGAGGTGTCTGACCATGGTTGTGGCTTTTTTTAGGAAGATTAAGCCTCGTTTTTCTTTTTTTCTTAAACTGTCTCTCCTCATCCTATCCCTTAGCCTTTTTTCTCTTTTTCTTTTAGCTCAGGAGCCGGCCCCGCGCCTCAAAAAGGAGTTGTTAATGGAAGATGTCAGGCAACTGGCTGACATTCTGGAGAAAAGTCATCCTGACCCTTACCTCCGAGGTGGCGGGAAAATAGCCTTTCATCGTCGGCTGCAGGAGACCCTGCTCAGGATTCCCGAAGAGGGTTTGACCGTTAAAGAATTTTTTATCCACCTTCTTCCCTTTGTCGCTTCAGTTAAGGATGGTCATACTTTCCTTTTACCTCCATGGCCGGCTCAAAGCGGCTCAGGCCTTCCTTTTGGCTTGAATATCGTCGAGGAAAGCATTTATGTAGAAAAAGTATATTTTCCTGACCATAAAAATTTAATCGGCGCCCGACTCGAAGCTATTAACAATATCCCCGTAAGCCGGCTTTTAGACCGGCTCAAGACATTAGTGGGCTGGGATAATGAATATCAATTACTGACCTATTTCTGTCGCTTTTTAGATGACCAGTCCCTTCTCAGCATCCTCCTCCCTGAATTGGATTCTAACCTGGCCCTCCCGGTTAATCTCTGTCTTCCCAGTGGTGAGAAAAAGAGTCTATTTATTTCTTTAAAAGAAAAAACTCCTCCCATCCCCTTTGAGGCTTCCACCAAAATCATCCTGCCGTCCACAGAAAAAATCGATTTTGTTTATGCTTTCCTTGACTCTAAGAGAGAGACGTGCCTTCTGCGGATTGATGGCATGTTCAGCTATCGAGAAAATTTTGAATTCTTTCGAGCGATGGGCGTCGCCTGGGCCCAAGCTCAGGCGGCCAAAGTTTATAGTCGGATTTATCAAACGAAAGCGCCCGAAGATTTAGATAAGTTAATAGCCGCCATTCCGGCAGCGACGGAGGTTTTCCGCAACCTGGTTATAGAGATGAAAAAAGCTCAGACCAAAAAGTTAATTATCGATTTAAGAAAAAATAGTGGCGGGAATTCGCTCCTGGTCAATATTCTCGCCTACTTCCTGTTTCCCGAGGAAGCGATGAAGAAAGCGGCCACGTCCTTTTCCATAAAAAAATATTCTGACCTCTATTTCGCCAATTATCAAAATGATTCCTTAGAAAATATTAACCAGAGGAGAAGAATTAACCTGACGAAAGAAGATTATGATTTTGCCGAAGACCCGTATTTTAAAACTAAATCGATGTCAATAATGGAGAGAGAAAACGAACTGGGAAAATATTTGCAAATGAGTCCCACTTTCTACGCCGAATATATGAGCGGTCAATATAAAAATTATTATCGACCTCCTGAGCTCATGGTTATTTCGTCGCCCTGGACTTATAGCTCAGGTTACACTCTCATGTCGTTAATGTATAAAATGGGAGCAAAAATAGTGGGCGTTGCCTCGGGACAATCAGGCAATTGTTTTGGTGATACTCTGATGTTTCAGCTAAAAAATAGCGGCCTTCGAGGCTATGTGTCTTATAAGTTATTTCTTGATTTTCCTGAGGACCCGAAATTAGGTTATATTCTCAGGCCACATCGAGAGTTAACTTATGAGGATTTAATCCGTCATCACTTTGACCCGAACACGTCTGTTTTGCTGGCCCTCGAGAAATGATCAAATAAAGGGAAGGACTAATATTTTCCAGAAATGAGGCTTTAAGCCTCGACTATAGGAGAGGGGACTCCATCGCGAGAAGGTTTTTTTCGCCTTTGATTCAAATTCCTGAAGACACGCTTTCAAGACAGTAAAAAAGGCCGTTATTTTTTGGCTTTAATAATCAGGTCCAGCAGCTTAAGGTATTGGTCGCGAGAGACGGTTTCTTTTGTTTTCTGGTTGTTGACTTTATGAGCGACCACGAGGTTAAGTTTGGGGATGACGGTTATGAATTGGCCAAGAGCGCCGATGGCGGTATAAGCTCCCTTATACGGCCCTCGGGCTCCTGCACCGTCAAAAACCCACCAGAGATAGCCATAGCCCAATGGCCCTTGGCGTAGAAATTCCGGATTCATTTCCTGAACTCTGGTTAACGGGCTGGTTGATTTCTTGACCCAATCTCGCGGAATTAACTGTTGCCCTTTCCAGTTTCCTTCCCTGAGCATGAGATAACCAAGGCGAGCCATATCCCTGGTGGAAATCCACATATGATAGGCCGGATGAATGGATTTGGTTAAGTCGCCTGATTTTCGTTGGAGCTCGCGCCGGAAATCTTCCATCTCCAGGGGGATAGCTAAATCCTTTTCCAAAGCATCATAGATATTGAGGCCTGTTTCCTGCTCGAAAATAGTCCCGAGGGCGTTAAAATCCCAGTTGCTGTAAAGGTAATAGGTGCCGGGCCTTTTTGAACCCCGGGGCGGCGCATAAGCTAAATGGTCGCCGCTGTTTGCAGCCGGATGATAAACGCCGGAGCGGGCCATTAAAAGGTCAGCGATGGTGGCCTCCAGTTCTTGGGGCAAAAGGCCGCCATGGTCAGTTATATTGAGCTCAGCCAAAGTTTTATCGAGGCGAATCTGCCCCCTCTGGACGTACTTTCCAAAGAGCATGGATAAAACGCTTTTGCGAACCGAGGCCAAATAGCTGAGCTCTGAGGTATCACCATAATCGAAGAGAATTCGGCCGTCGTAGACAACGACCAGCGAGGTTGTGGCTAAGGTTTTAACATAATCCAGGGCAGCCTGGATTCTCTTTGCTTCGAAACCCGCAGCTTCTGGTGAGGCATGGCGTTCCCAGGTTTTTCCGGGGTAGACCGCTGTTTTAATCGTTGGGGATAATGATGAAGATTGAGTGGCACAGGCCGAAAGAAAAATGAGAAAGGCAGAAAGAAAAACTAAAGAGAGGGGAAAAAAGGCCGAGGCTAATTTGTCTGGTGATAAATGCTTTGCCCCCCTTTTTTTGCCGATTGTCATAAGACTGAACCGAGGAAATATTTTGGCTATCATTCAATCCTCCTCGCCTTCATCGTCGATAATTTAGGTTCTGCCGCCTTTCTTGTGGGCAAAAATAAGATATTTCGATGCCCCTGTTAGCGAATTCACTTCGCATGAGTTTATTGTCTATGAGTCAATTAAATGAATATTAATGAGATGCGCGAGCGACCTAAGAGAGTTTCTTTTAAAACTCCTCATCGAAAGGCTCTCTCCAAGCCTCATAGTACCTTTAATTCTCCAGCTTTACCAACATCAAACCAGGAGGAACCAAATTTTATTTTTATCCTTGCCGCCTTCACTCCAGTTAATAATAATTATAGTTTATATTTATAATTTATTTTAATTTTTTTACATGTTGTCAACACTATTATCCCCTAAGGAGCAAAATTGCCTTAGTTTATTGATTAAATAGCTCCGACAGATTTCAAAGAAGTTGGTGGCGCCAAGACTGACATTTTTGTTAAGTCTTCATGCCTCTTAAAATTCTCCAAAAGCCTTCTTCCTTAACGGTTTCAATCGGACAACACCGCAAAATGAACTGCTTCCTCCTTTCCAATAATCGGCGCAAGAAACATCAGCTTTTGTTGCTTTCGTTCCGACCTTAACTTAATGGGAAGGCTCATTTTTTGGATGGTTTTGCTTTCATGAGATATTCATGTGGTTTTATTCATCCCTGAAACCTGATTTCTCCCTGGCTCCAATCAAGCGCCTGAAGTTTAAAAAGCGCCCTCATGGCTTTGGGGCTGTCGTTAAAAAGACTTGAAAAGACAAAGAACCAGAGCCATTGGCTTAGAACTGACGGAAAAAGCTTTAATTAGAAATTCCCTAAAATCTGATAGCGGCCTGGAGAGCCAGGAGATCGTTGTCTTTGTCGGCAAGCCTCTTTCCTTCCCGAACAAAATCATACTCGACCTTAAAAACAGTGAATTGCCCGAGATACCAGTTCAATCCAAGAGAAAGTGTCCGGTAGTCAAAATTTGTCGGCTTACGGCCGAGAAGGTAGCCGGGGTCGAGATAGTCGAGCCTTCCATACCGGACTGATGGTCTGAGCTTTCCAAAGATAATGTAGGATACTTGGACGAAGAAACCGGAGGCCTTACCATTATCAACCAAGGGAGGATTCTCGGAAACAGCACGAGCATATTCGGCAAACAGGCTCAGACCCTTGATTTTCCCAAGAACGTGGAGCCCGAAAAGCGATAGATCCAGCTTGCCCTCATCATCCCAGGCTCCTCTGTAATATGAAGCTCCTGCTTCCCATGTGTCAGCCACGACACCGCTGAGCCTAAAGCCAAAGCTCTGAGCATCGTTGTTATCCACGTATTGACGGCTCTTCCTTAGCCGGCTTCCGTCCCCAAGACCATTAATGGCATAAACATCGTAGTTGAAATAGAGCTTCTTTCCAAGGAATAGATATCCATGGAGGTCGACCCCCACTTCTTTCCAAGCGCTGACGCCGATTTCGTTTGAAACTTGAGGCCTAGTAATCATCAAATTTTCAAGCGGCCCGTGAAACTCATCAAAGCGGTTGAAAGGAGTAAGAAAGGCTCCAATCTTGAGGCCTGTGTTATTCCACAACCAAACGTCGAGGTAGGCCTGCTCGATAAAAGGTGGCTGGCCCTCTCCACCTCCATGCTCGAACTCAAACTCCGCCCTGTAGGAGAGTCTATCGTGGACCCGGCCCGCGATGTTTAAGTTCAGGTAGTGGAGGTCAAAAGTGTCAACTGCATCTTTTGAAGAAAAATATTCTGTATAGAGATAACCGGCAAGAACTGGACTGGTTGGCAAGCCTTTCCTCTTTTCCGGTGAAGCCGCTTGAAAGAGATAATCCCGGATGGCCTTATAGCTTTCTGCATCTAACCCCGCCATTGGTCCCATCTGCTTAAGGACAGTCTCCCACTCCTCCGGAGTATATTTCTGCGGCGCAAAGGGCTGATGACAACGGCCGCACTTAAGTTGATAGAGTCTTTCGCCATTATATGGAACCTGTTGGGCGAAAGAAAATGCTCGAAACGCAAGCATCAGAAAGAAGAAGGAAAGAAGTCTTACCCGCTTCATGAGTAGAGCCTCCTTTTGAAATAGTTTTATTTAATAAATCCTATATCTAATATCTACAAAATCTATAGGAATAATAATATATTTAAACTTCTAACTAAAAGCAAGAGAAGTTTTTAATTGACAAAATTTAATCTAAGGTCTTCTAAATAAAGTCTGATTTCCAGCCAGTACAGCTCATTTTGAGGATTTCTATATATTCTATGGGCTGAATGCTTTCATAACTCCCCAGAAAGCCGGCAGGCTGATTTTACCACCAAAATAAGGTTGGCTTGCCGGCTGGCCTGCCGGGTGCCTCTTATCGAACTGCTTAACTGTGGCGTTGGCTGATGGGACATGGAATATCGGCTGACTTAATTTTAAAATGTGTTCATTCCAGGATATTAAGCCACTAAAAGCTTCTCCTTGGCCCAACCGAAGAATCAGCCGGACAAACGGTTTTATCAAATTTTCTGATGGAAGTTACGGCCAGAAAATGAAGGGCCTTGCCTTCCTTTTAGACTCAATACCATGCAGACCGAGCCTCAGAAAATGACATCCCAACTTGCCAAAAAGCGATTATGAAAGTTAATGATTTCTCCACTTGCCGATTCGCTTTCAACCCTTTTCTTAGAAGATAGTTCGAACCCGGCTTTGATAGCGTCTCAGACGCCTCCATTCTCCAGTTTCTCTGGATGATAACTGGTAAGCAACGCCGTCGATCGAGGTGACTGCGGGGATAATTTTTAAGGCCGAATTTCCTTGGGCAATTATTCCGGTGCCCTGAACATATCGACCTAGGGCGAGCTGTAAGTAAAAACGATGCAGAGAAAGGCTGAGACGACCGCCCGGAAAACCACCAGCACCTTAAAGCCAAGGGACAACCGATGTTCTTCCAGATTTTTCGAGCATGAATGCCCAAGAATCTCCCGCCGAGGCTGGGCCAAGATTCGCCGCATAGAGAGGCTTAAGGCAAAATACCAGAGCCAGAATGGAGAGAAAATATTTTCTGTGATTTGATAAATATTAACCATAACAAGAAAGAAGTTAGCCATTTCCTCGCCTTTTCCTAGATTAGATTTTCATCAACTAAATTGGATAAGAGCCAAAAATAAAATGCATCCAGATTGCATTGCAACGAGCCGGAATTGTAGCTTCCCATTGCAATTTAATGGTAAGGAATATAGTTACGATGAACATTATGAACCTTCTCCTTATAAAGTTGAGACTGATTTTCCAATCTTAATTGATGTATCGACAAATATTAAAAAAATATTTTAATAGGAAATTGCTTTCTGGCTAAGGCGATGCGCTGCCGTGCTGTCGCCACGACAGTTTAAGGGTATCCAGACCAAAGAATGGAGGCGCACGCAATGGTAATGTGATACTTGCGCCGCCTCAAATAGGAAATAGGGTTAATGCCTATTTTAGGCAGAATTTCTTGGGAATGGTCAGAAAAAATCAAATCGAGGCGCAGGTTAGAGAAGTGGAGATGCGCTCAGATAACGGCGCGGGAGGTGGGGCGCGCCTGAGCTACGGTCATTGTTTTTGCTGCCCTCATCCTGCTATCGCCACGGTGGCGATTCATTACTTTTTTATTTTAGGGATGGGTTATTAATATTGAAATGGATTTTTTTGAGGAAACAGGGGCCGGCTTATTTGGCGTCAGCCCAGGTGCGGCCCCAGCCCAAATGAACCTTGAGCGGGACGCGTAGTGGATAAACATTTTCCATTTTTTCTTTGACCAGAGTTTCCACTTCCGCCCTTTCTTCTTCAGGCACTTCAAAAACCAGCTCGTCATGGACCTGGAGAATCATTTTGGTTTTAAGCCGACGCCGTTTTATTTCGCGGTATATGTCAATCATCGCCTTTTTCATTATATCGGCCGCTGACCCCTGAATCGGCGCATTGAGGGCGATTCTTCTTCCCGCTTGCTGGGCGACTTTGTCTTTTTGTTTTAACTCCGGCACTTGGCGGATGCGGCCAAAGATAGTAGTGGTATAACCGCGCTCGGCCGCTTCCGCCACTGTTTTCTCCAAAAATTCAGCCACCTTGGGATGCTGGCTGAAATAGCGGTCGATAAAGCCCTGAGCTTCATGATTAGAAGTGCCAAGCTCTTTGGCTAAGGAAAAAGCCGATGTGCCATAGATAATACTGAAATTGATTATTTTCGCCCGGCGCCTCATCTCCTCAGGAAATAAAGAGGCGGCCTCGCCGAAGACCCGCCGGGCTGTTTCCGCATGAACGTCGCGGTCAGCCAAAAAAGTTTCCATCAATGCCGGGTCTTCGGAAAGATGGGCTAAAATGCGTAGTTCAATCTGGGAATAATCGGCCGCCAGCAGGAGATATCCATTCTCGGGAACAAAGGCTTGGCGGAAACGTTGCCCCATTTCTCCGCGAGCGGGAATATTCTGAAGGTTAGGTTCAGAGCTGGAAAGGCGGCCCGTCGCGGTCACCGTCTGGTTATAAGAGGTATGGATGCGACCAGTTTGGGGGTTAATCAATTCGGGTAAGGCGTCGGCATAGGTTGATTTAAGTTTGGCCAGGACCCGATATTCAAGAGCATATTGGGCCAACGGATGAAGCGGCGCCAGCTCCTGGAGGACTTCCAGCGAGGTCGAAAAACGCTTGGTGACCTTGGTTTTTTTGCCCGGTGTTAGCTGGATTTTGCGGAAGAGGACATCAGCCAGCTGCTGCGGGGAATTGATATTAAACTCAACTCCGCTCACCTCATAAATCTTTTTTTCTAACCGCCGCAGTTCGCTCTCCAGTTCTCTGGAAAGTCGTTTGAGGGCATCGCGGTCAACCTTGACTCCCCAGATCTCCATGTCGGCCAGAACCTCGATCAAGGGCCGCTCGATTTCTTGGTAAAGCCTTTCGAGACCGGTTTGTTTCACCTTTGGCCAGAGAATCTGACTCAGCCGCAAGGCAAAATCAGCATCCTGGCAAGAATATGGAGTAACTCTTTCTATCGGGAGAGCATTCATTGTTTTGGCCGCTTTGCCCTTGCCCGCCACTTCCTCGTAAGAAATAGCCTGTTCCTGCAGGTAGTGCAGGGCCAGTTTATCCAAGTTATGTTTACCCCAGTTGGGCTCGAGAAGATAGGAGAGAATCATTGTGTCTAAATCGAGGCCCTGAAGCTCCAGCCCCTCTTTTTTTAGGACAATAAAATCATATTTGATATTTTGGCCGATTTTTTTGACCTCAGGGTTAGTTAGAACAGGGCTGAGTAAAGCCAAAGCTTCTTTCTTAGGAATCTGCGGTGGTGCCCCCTCATAATCATGGCCAAGCGGCAGATAATAAGCTTGGCCTGGCTCAACGGCCAAGGAGAGACCCACTAATTTGGCTTCGACGGGCGAGGGGCTATCGGTCTCTGTGTCTATGGAGACAAACTTTACTTTTTCTATCTGATTAATAAGCTTTTTAAGAATCTCCACCTCAAGAATGGCTTGATATTCCTTGGGGGCCTGAGGTTTTTTAACAAAATTCTGAAGGAGGGAGGTAAACTCGAGCTCCTGAAATAGCTGCATGACTTCCGAGTGGTCAGGCTCAGAGACGGCAAAATCCTCGAGGTTAAAGGCTAAGGGGAGACCCTTTTCGACGGTTACCAGTTGCCGGCTCAGGTTGAGACTTTCCAAATTTTGCCGGATAGCTTCGCGAAGGCGGGCGGGCTCAACCTTTTCCAGGTTACTCAGCAGGTTATCGAGGGAGCCAAACTGCTGGATCAAGCTCTTAGAGGTTTTTTCGCCAATTCCCGGCACGCCAGGAACATTATCGGTTGGGTCGCCCCAGAGAGAGAGAACATCCACCACTTGCTCGGGCGAGACGCCAAAAAATTCCTTCACCTTTTCTGGGTCTAAATAGATGTCCTTAGCCGGGTTATAAATAAGCGTCCTGTGGTCCACCAACTGAAAGAGGTCTTTATCGGTAGTGACAATTATGGTCTGGATACCTTTCTCGGCGGCCAACCGAGACAAACTGGCTAAAACATCGTCGGCTTCATAATTTTCATATTCAAAAAGAGGAATTCGCAGGGCTTGGATAACCTTTTTCAATACCGGCACCTGAGCTTGAAGGTCATCAGGCATGGGTTTTCGCTGGGCTTTGTAGGCTTCAAAAGCCTTATGGCGCAAGGTGGGGCGACCAGTATCAAAAACAATGCCTAAATATTCTGGTTTTTCCTGCTCCTGAATTTTGCGGAGCGTATTAAGGAAGCCATAGATGGCGTTGGTCGGGAAACCCTGAGAGGTGGAGAGGCGTTGAATGGCATAGTAAGAGCGATAGAGAATGGAATTGCCGTCGATGAGAAAAAGCTTTTTAGGCGCCACCACCTGGACCCTGCTTTTCTTCGGGAGTAAGGAAATGGTCAAATTTTCCCGCCTGGACCTCAGCAATAATAGAATTGTGGAGGTCTTTAAGGAGCGATTGGGCCTTTTCACTGAAGTTAGGTTGATTGAGAAAGGAAGCGTAAGAAAGGCGCCGAGAATGGACCATCCGGCCTGATTTATACAGAAGGGCCTGAATAACCGGTTCTCGTGGCCCCAAGTCCTGGGTCTGGAGATGGAAGCGAGCCCCTTTGCGAACTATTTCTTCATTCAGCCCCTTCATTTATTCTCCTCTTTTCCTTTATTTCCTTTTCCCCCTTATTTTCTTATCTGTTCCTTTTTTCTTTTATTTTTAATTTATTTTCCATCTTTTGACTTTAAATATTTTAAATCATAATTTTTCTTTCTGGCTTCTTATCCTTACGCCTAACAGTCCTTTCTCTGCATTTTAATTATAATGCCCTAACAGCTGGTCATGTCAAATTTTGTTCGCATGAAACGTCGAGCCTCGAAACATCGGGGTGGAACCTCCAGGTGATATGGTTGGGATATAAAAACAGGTCTAAATGCAGCTGGTAAAATGGATTTAGGCGGTATGGACGGGAATAAATTAAAAGAAAAAAAGGGTATAATTAACCTTCCGCCACTTGACATAAAGACTGTTTTGTACACTAATATTTATTAAAGGCTTAGTTGGGCACAACTATAAGAGCAGCTCTCTTATTTGGTCGATTACTTCCTGATTATAAATAATCTTTTTTCTATCCTTAGTAGTGGTAAAGATTATAAAAACGTCACCCCCCTCCTCTTCCTTAAACTTCTCATGCGTCCTCTCCAACCATTTTCGCCATTTGTGAATCTCGGGCAGTTGCTCATAAGTTAATGGCTTAATCTGAAGCCCTATAAGTCTATTTGGCGCTCTGAGATAAAAATCAACATTATAAATCCTATCCCATTTATCAGGCGCCGGATAGATTTTTATTCCAAATATATTTTCCAGATATTCGTATATTGTTTTCACTTCGTTGTGATAACCTTCGTAGGTTCTATTTATTATTAGATTTCTGATATACTCAATACAATCAGCTTCGGTAACATCATTGATTTCTGCGGTTAACGTTTCGCTAATTTTAACATAAAGCTTCTGCCCTAGATAAGTTATATATTCATCTGGTTTAAGGTTTATCTTTTTTTCTTTTAGAAATTCGGCCAGCTTTTGCAGATAATATTGCTCCCAATCAGATAATGTCTTCGGGACGCATTCCCTTATCCATAGGGCCACGGGGCCCACGCTATTTTTCTTATTTAACCCCCACCTATTTGTGGCAATATTAAGTATCCATTCCTTAGCCACCAGGTTTCTCCCTAACTGAAGCCAAAAATTTTTCCATCTGCCTGTGAATCCGAGAAGTATCCGGAACAGCTAGGCCTGACTTTATTAAATATAGATTTATGAATATTTTATTCTTGAGATATACGTACCCGCTAATCGTTTCCTTAGGCCAAAATTGGCCCCCTTCAATTTTCAATAATATTTCTCTGCCCAAAACATAATTATTTAGATATTCAAGAGTCTCTTTTTTCTTAACTGCCTTCACTCCTAATAATCTAACCTTCAAGCCGGTATTTAAACGGAGAGTGTGTTCATCCACAATTTCTATCACCTTGTAAAGCCTTTCTCCCTTGAAATTAAACAGCTTGGGATCAATTTGAGGCCTCTCATCCTTGATGGATGGAGTATAATCCAAGTCCTTAAAAATATCTTCGGGCAGATGTCCATTCCCCATTCGCCCGATAATTTTAATATTGTTGAACAGTCCAGGCAAAGCCTCTTTCATTCCTAACTTTTCCTTGATCACCTCCAGGAAGTCCTTATTGATTTCATAACCGAAAGCATTTCTATTCAGTTCGAGGGCTACCTTAACAGTCGTCCCGCTACCTAGAAAAGGGTCCAAGATATTATCACCGACAAATGAAAACATCCTGATTAGTCTTCTGGGTAATTCATCTGGAAACATGGCCTCGTGGTTGATTTGTTTAGCTCCCTTAAAAGCCCAGTGGCCCGCAAAATATTCTTTCCATTCTTCCTTGGTCAGTTTAGAGGCCTCCTTAATTTCTCTTGAAACTTGTTTTATTTTCCCTGGTTTCTTAAAAATGTGAATGTACTCATAATCAAGTTCGACGAGCCCATTCGGCGGATAGGGAAATGAGCCCATAACATTAGCTCCACCGGTAGTATTCATCGTCGTCTTCTTCTGCCAAATTATCGAGCCCATAAAGTCGAATCCGATTTTTTCCGCCTGGGAGATTATTTCGGCATGGATTGGGATGACCTTATATCGGCCATAGATAATCGCTCGAGCGAATTGGTCGCCGACATTGATACAGAGCCTAGAGCCAGGCCTTAAAACTCTAAAGCTTTCCCGCCAAACCAAATATAAAGACTTCAAATAATCATGAAGGCTCTGGCCGTAACCGATTTGACCAGGCCGGCCATAATCTTTTAGGTGCCAATAGGGAGGAGAAGTAACAATTAAATCTATAAACTCGCTCTTAATTTCCTGCATTGAACGGCTATCGCTAAAAATTATCAGAGCTTGCGGTTCCATTTTCTTAGCTATATTTTAGTAAATTTTCGGCTTTTTATAAAGCACCGCTATTAATGGGTGCAACATAGGGATAGACGAGATTAAAAAGAGTTGAATCTCAGGTTAAACGAATAGATCATTGTATTTTATGGGCTTTCTTATTATGTCTATGTCGATGGATTAAGTTTAGCCTTAACCAATTTGCCTTTAAGCAAAACAATTTCATTGTTCTGCGAATGCCGATAAATGATTAACCAAGCATCAATTTTTTTAGGTTCAGCACCACATTTGAGTTGCCAGAGAGCTCTTCTCTCAATGGCGGCCATAGCATTGAGTATTATATTTTATTCCGCCAAAATAATTGGGATTCATCGGATTTTACTGTGGTTAACAAGATAAAAACTTAATCTAGGGAATGGGGAAAAATCGCTATTTTGAAATGTGTCCGATTACGAAAACCACAGGCCCTCTTTCTAATAGTTTCAATCTTGCAGTTAAGGCCTCCACTAAGGGCATTGGTTATCCAATGCCGGAACGACATTAGAATCTGCCTGAGATATTTCTGGAACATGATCCCGCATCGAGGCCAGAAAAGGATCCCGGATATCCAGTGCAATAGCTTCATCTTCTCAACTCTGCATTTCTGAAATGCTCGAAAAAATACCCTTCCCGACTCTTCTTTTTCCGCTTATCCCCTTCGTATTCCACCATCGCTCTTTCCGAATCACAGACCACAGAGACGTGGTCGTGTCCCCAGCCAGCCGTCTTCTCACCCACCCCAATTGGTTTTGGTTGTGGCTTCTTCTTCGGCTTCAGCCCTCGTTCTGCGATGGGCCTGGCCTTATTCCAGCTAACCCACAAGATACTACAAGCACTTAGACATGGTCGCAAACCCACATGACATCAATGGGCAGACGTTCGAACAGCGCTATAAACCTCTACTTCGCCTCCGACCAAACCACTTGCACTCGGCTTATCAAATTTACTGGACGTTTGACCCGAGGAACGCGTGCGTAAGGAAACGTCTTAAACTGACATGTGTCTGGATTCCTCGACATTTGCTCAATAGCATGATCGTGGCTAGACGACTTTGGTGATACTCAGGGTAGGGCCAGCGCACACCTTCTTCATGAACGGCCCAGCCATCGATTCGTCAATTAGGAAAACCGAGTTCCACTCTTTGCGCATCCCAAAGTTCATCAAGGCCCGAAACGTACCGATAAAGCTCTATGTCTTGTATGACTCCGGTCATTGGGGAATTATCTTATCTCGCTCCTAGAACCAATGAAAAGCCGGATGAAGCTAATTCATTTATTCTCAGAAAGAAGGAGCTTTTTAGTCTAATATTTTCTTCAAGTCATTGATATCCTTTATGGGAGGTAGACAGGAAAATCCCCGGCAGACCAACACGGTCGGTTCGGCCGAATCCTCAAAGGTTAAGATTTTGTGAGGCAGGAAATTAAGGTAAATCTCTCGGAGCATGGTCCGCAGGCGAGGGTCTTCTTTTGAACCCCGGACCTTTATTTGTTCAGGATCCAAATAAAACAAAAATGCGGATAATAAATGGCTGAAGCCCATGGGGTGTGGGGATAAAAGAGGATAAAAAAGGCGGAGAATTTCCTCGGCCTTCTTTTTCAGCGATTCATTGTCATCGAGATGTCCAAGTCTTAAAAGATTCGTCACCGATACGGAATTAGCCGAAGGAATCACCTGGTCATAAAGCTGCTTCAAACGACCGATAAAAGGAGCATCCCCTTTTTCGGTAAAGAAGAACCCTCCCCCCTCTTTATCCCAAAATTTATCCATCATGATTTTGTTTAACTCACGGGCTTTATTTAAATAATTTTTGTTAAAAGTGATTTCATAGAGGTCCAAGAGAGCTTGAATGAAGAAGGCATAATCTTCAGCGTAGCCTTCTCCACGGCCTCTCCCTTTATAGTAGGTTCTTCTCAGTTTTCGCTCCTGAAACATCTCCTCGAGAAGAAAACGCACTGCCTTTTCAGCCGCCTGAAGATATTGAGGCGTCTCCGTAGCCATAAAACCATAGACAAAACCTGAAATCATCAACCCGTTCCACGAAGTAATGACTTTTTCATCCTTTTGGGGGCGACTCCTCTTTTCTCTTTCTTGGAATAATAGTTTTCTCCCTTGTTCCAAAATGCTCTCCAGTTCTGGCACAGGCACGTGATAATCTAATGAAATCTTTTCTATGGGCCAAGCCACGTGCAGGACATTTCTCCTCCAGCTAAAATTTCCTTCTGTACTTACTCCGTAATAGGCTGAGAAGAGTCTTTCTATCTCTGCGCCCAAAAGTCTTTGAATTTCCTCCCTTTCCCAGACATAAAACCTCCCTTCTTCCCCTTCGCTATCGGCATCTTGAGAAGAAAAGAAGCCTCCTTCAGGCGAAGTCATTTCTCTCAGGACATAGTTGAGAATCCCTTCCCCTATCTGGCAATACTTTTTCTTTCGGGTGGCTTGATAGGCCTCAAAATAGAGCCGAGAAAGTAAGGCGTTGTCGTAAAGCATTTTTTCAAAGTGAGGAATGAGCCAGCGGTCATCGACAGAATACCTGTGAAATCCTCCGCCCAGATGGTCATGGATTCCGCCCTCGGCCATCCCTTCTAAACTCTTTTCGACCATCTCCAAAGCCTCTTTCTCTTTTTTGCCCTTCCAGTATCGTAAAAGAAAAAGGAGAAGCAGGGGGTGGGGAAATTTGGGCGCCTTCCCAAAACCTCCATGAAGGAAATCAAACTGGCTTTTAAACTGCTGATACGCCTTCGGAAGAACCCCCACATCTAAGTTTTTCTCACCCCGGGGAATGTTTATCATTTCCTGAAGCCCGGCTGTCATCTGGTTTTCAATTTTGAGAATATCCTGGCGATAGGTTCGATAGTAATCAGAGACAGCGATTAAGACTTTTGGAAACCCCGGAAGTCCCAGGCGGTCATCGGGCGGGAAATAGGTTCCTCCATGAAAAGGAATGAGGTCAGGAGTCAAAAAAATTGTCATGGGCCACCCTCCGCTGCCAGTCATTAACTGAAGGGCCTGCATATAGAGTTCGTCCAAGTCAGGCCTCTCTTCCCGGTCGACTTTGATGTTAATAAATCTTTCGTTCATAATCCGGGCAATCGCTTCATTCTCAAAACACTCTTTTTCCATGACATGGCACCAATGACAGGCTGAATAGCCAATACTGAGGAGAATGGGTTTATCCTCTTTCTTGGCCCGAGAGATGGCCTCTTCTCCCCATGGATACCAGTCTACAGGATTATGAGCGTGTTGGAGCAAATAGGGACTCGATTCCCGGATCAATCGATTAGTAAATTGCGGGGTCATCTTTTTATCCTTTCCTCTTTCCAATTTCAAAGAAATTCTAAATACAGTATAAGCTATGAGTTCGATGTTATCCATGATTGAGCAAGCGGAGGTGTCCAGGCTCGGCTTCTGAATCCAGAGGTTGAAACAAAGAAAACTTAATTTTCTTATTTAAGGGTCAGTGGGTCAGTCATAAAAAGACCCCCACCTGAGACCCGCCGAATTCTCTATTTCGCCAGACGGCCCGGAAACTTTCAGGAGCTATGGTTAGGAGAACAACCGCCAAGATTAGGACAATCATAATAAATTTGCTTTTTCTTTCCGCCACTCGATGCAGGCCGTTTTTTTCAGAACGAGAAGGTAAAAATCCATACCCCACCAGAAGAAACAGCTGAGCCAGAAAACATATTTCATTCCGGCTTATCCTCGTCGGCCTCCGAAGCGAGACGCCTTTTATTTTAGTTTTTCTTTAGGTGAATTTTATATTTTAAAAAGCGGCCGGGATAGAGCTCCACATCTTTAATCCGGAAATAGCCGCAATCTAATAAAAAAAATGAAGAAGCTGATAAGGTCGATGGCCACCGACATAAAAGACCCGACTTTTCTGAACCTTAGGTAACGCCAGCTTGGAAAGAAGCGGAGGCGGCTGTCGGAATAAAAGCTAGGAGCCAGGATTAAAAAATTGCTTCAGCGCCATCACCGTGACTTTACTTGCGGGACCGAATACATGATCCATTTTTTAGCGGTGTAGAATGAGAATAACGTTAAGAGACAGCTAAAAAATGGTGAAAAGCAGGAACTAATGAAGGTTCAAAATCCCTGTGATGTATTAGATGAAATACTACGGCTTCAACGTCAGGGCTTACTTGCGGATGAACAAGAAGGCGGAACTTAGTGGCATTCTTTGGTGGATGCTGGAAGAGGAACTCCGGCTCATTAGCAGCGAAAGAGGCCCGAAAACGGAGATGCTGCGAATTATTATAAATTTTATAAATTTGGCCCATGTTTTATTTGTTTATTCACGAATTTAGTCTCTAATCCCTTTATTTGGACTCACGAATTTCGTACCTGTCTTTTTTATTCGTATGTGTCTCGTTTATTTTTATATGCTCGTTTCAAGGCGAAAATTTCTCACCCGGGCCCAGGTAAGGGGTGATTTAACCTTAAATTTTAGCCGCAGCAGCCCGGACCGGCAGTCGGGGGACAAAAGGACCCACCTGAAGAACCTCGAGAAGAACCGATAGAAAAACCTCCGAAGACAGGAATCATTTTTTCGTAACCGCATCTTGGGCAAACAGGTTTCACGCCTTTTTCTTTCTCGGCTACAGTAGCCATAACTTCCAACCTTGCCTTGCAAGCAGGACAGACAAATTCATAAATGGGCATCACGAGCCTCCTTTAAAGAATTCCCTTTTCTGTTAATGTTTCTCGCACTACGGCCACCGCTTCTTCTGGAGTCGGATTCCCCATAGAAACTATTTCTTCTCCTATGGATATAATAGGAAGAGACATAGGTCCAAAGGTGCGGAAAATTCCTAAGATCGAACGAAAGGCCCGCATATCTTCACCTTTAATAACATTTTTCACCTCTACTGATACTCCCAACTCTTTTTCCAGAGATTCTTTAAGCTTCTGGATCTCTTCTTCCGTTTGTCCGATTGGTCCGCAACAGGCCGAGCCAGGCCCGCAGGGAAATTGTTGAGGCATCGTGAAAAGATAAACAGCTTTAGGATTATTATCTTGACTCATCCTCATCCTCCTGATTTTTAATTACCTATTCTTTTTCCGTCGCTTATTTGCGCATATTCATCATTCGCATCCAGTCCATCATTTCGCTCATATTCTGTTCACAGAGTTTTATCATTAATTGCATCATCCCCTGCCTCGCTTCAGGTTGCTGTCTGAAGCTCTGACAAAACTCGGGCAGGATAACCCTGATGAACTCCATTTTATCCTCCATCGTTAGCGCCTGGAAGGATTTAATCAATTCTTCTTTTTTCATTTTAACCTCTTTAAAAAAGATTGAAAATATAACCGGCCAAAACGCAGCCAATAAAACTTACCCCGACGTAAATGACCAGGACCTTGGCTTTAAAGACGCCCGAAAGCATGACAATAGAAGGAAGCGAAAGTCCTGGGCCACCAAGAAGATAAGAAAGGGTGGCTCCGCCACCCATCCCTTTTTGGATCAAGGCAAGGGCAGTAGGAACTTCCACATAAGTACAAACATAGGCTAAAACGGCAATAAACGAGGCTACTAGAACGGAATCGAGATGCTTTCCACCGACCAGGCTGATAACCGTTCTTGTCGGGATAAGCACTTTTATGGCGCCAGCTATGATCACGGCTAAAATCAGATAATAATTGAGCTGGAGAAAGAAATCCCAGGCCGTTGAGAACATTTTCTTTAATCCCTGAGCGAACGAAAGCTTCATCTCGCCTGTGGGCAAGACAAAACAGGCCGCTGTACCACCCGAAGATACTTCTTTTATTGCTGGCAGATACCAGAGGCCATCCTTATCCCGGTCCAGAAGGCCCGCTTCCCCGAGGAGAAAAAGCTTATGCTCTTCTCCGGGAGCGAGCTTTTCTGTCGGAAGCTTTCTCGGATTCTTGGAAAGAGCCATTCCTATTTTGAAAGCAAATTTTCGGAGCTCTGGCGAAAGGTTAGGGGTAACGCTGAGTTTGACAAATCTTCTCAAAAATCTTTCCCTTTTCTGCCATATTGTTAGGATGGTTCCAACTGAAAGGGCGATGAAAAATGTTCCTAAGATTCTGCCCAAGGCGAGTTTCCAGCCCAGAACACCGGCCGTGATGAAAACGGCTGGCACATTGAGCATCGGCGCGGCGACAAGAAAAGCCATCGTCGGCCCCAGAGGAATTCCGGCCTCGACCATCCCGGCAAGGACGGGCACAATGCCGCAGGAGCAAATGGGAATAACTGCCCCGGCAGTGGCGGCCAGAAAATTAGCCCCTAATCCTCCGTAACCCATCTTCTCTTTGATTTTTTGCCAGGGGACGAAAACAACCAGGGAGGCAGCAATAAGCATGCCGACAACCCAGTATTGGAAGAGCTCGACGAGCACACCGGCACCTTTAAGAAAAATGAACCATGAAACCTTGGGGATATTCCAGGTAAGGGGAGTTTCGATATCGGCGATTCTTGCTTGTTCTTCCTGAACCCCTTTCGGCTGCAACAGGCCGTATTTATAGATTGCCCCGAAAGAAAGATTGTTTTGATAAACATAGATTAAAGCGCCGGAGTAGAGGATAAAAATAAGGGTCAGATAAATGAGCTCTTTTTTAGTCGGCTTTCTTAACATGACCTATATTTTCCTTTCTTTTTTAATTGGCGCAGCATAATTTCCCATTGCTTGCTTTGCAGACCAAAGACGCATTTTCCATTCTTTCTCAGAGATAATCGCCCTCTAAGTAGCTTCATATCTCTGGAAATTAAATCATCGGGGAGGGATGCTATCGCTTTAAAAAGAAATACCTTAAACTCATCTGGAGAGGAAATCAGGCCGTAACTTACCCATCGGCCCATCCTTTTTTCCTCAATTAGTCCAGCGTATTTTAACTCCTTCAAATGTTTTGAAATGTTGTACTGGGTTTCGCTTAAGGAATCGACAATCTCGCAGACGCAGAGCTCCTGGCCGGAACGGATGAGGAGATTAATTATTCTCAGCCGCGTTTTATCGGCTAAGGCCTTGAAAAGGCGCGTATACGTTTCCATTTCAGTTTCTCACATGCCCATGTAGGCATATATACTAGCAACCTCTATTTTTCTTGTCAAGAGGGTCGATATTATTAAGGCCGCAGTGATTTCCCCGATTTTTGAAATGGAGCCTTAAATTTATTTGCGAGGCATGGTCTTATTAATTACATCGCCTCTTTCACCAATAAAATCAAAAGGACGAAAAATATAACCTGCGACCGACCGGATCTCGAGAAGTTCCTCAGGAGGTGTGGAAAGAATTTTCTTAATTAATGAATTAGCCATTTCTTCGACCCGATTTATTTCCTGAGCCGTTACCATTAGCCCTTTTCGCCTTTTTTCTCTGATGGCTTCTTCCAGGGAAGCTTGTTCGGCAGGAAAAACACCAGGTCTAAGATATACCTGATAGGTCTGGCCAGTGGAAATTCTTTGAATGATAAATCCTTCGCCAATCGAATTGTCGATTCTCAGGGTCTGGAAGCTCACTCGAGCGCCAGTTAAGTACATTACTGCGTCAATTATACATGGACCATTTTTGGAAACGGCCCTGAGGTCGGTCCGGTCAACAACTCCATCAGGAAAAAGTTTTTCAAGGGCGGCTCTGACCTCAATAAAGGCAATGACCAGACCATCACAGAGATGGCCGTGAAATCGAGCCAGGTCTTTTAGGCCAACCTCCTTGGTTTTCAAAGAATATCTTCCGAGGGCGCTATCCGTATCTAAAACGCTAATTGGATAATTAAACTTCGCGTTGGCCGCCCATTCAGGGTAAAACCAATCCGTCGAATTGTCAGTTTTTCCTTGACCAAATAAGACTTGGCTAAACATAAACGGTAAGAAAAAAAGGTGGCTAAGCCGCAAAAGTGATTCGATATTTTTTCTTTCTCTTTTGATTTTCATTTTTTCTCTTCCTTTATTTTAAATCTTTTGTCTTTCTTAATCATAAGATAATGTTTATCGGACTTTATTGTGAATAAAGACAAGAGATTTGCAGCCCCCTAATAGCGATTACCGCTCGTATGAGCTCGTTGTCCATCAGGCTAACTAAATGAATATCAATATAATTTTAAAGGCAACAGAGCAAGCCTTCTTATAAAACTTCTTATCAAAGAGTTCTCTACAAGCGTTATGATACCTTTTATTCTCCAGGCCTAGTCACACCAAACCCAGAAGAATCTAAAATAAATGAAATCCAAGAAAATTAGCGAAGAAGAGTATAAACTTTGTAGATAGTCACCAGCAAAATGAGAATCCCAAAAAGCTGTTTAATCCTCTTTGCTGGAATATAAAGGCTGGTGATTCTGGCCCCTAAAAAAGAGCCGGCCGCCCCTACTAAGAGGAGGGAAAGAGTCAAGCCCCAAGATAATTGAGCCGTTTTGATATGCGGGATTAGAGCCGAGAAGGAAGGCGGAGTCACGGCCCAGGCATTTATTCCCGCGGCTTTTTTTGGCTCAAATCCGAGGAGGATAAGTGTAGGCATGAGCAAAAAGCCAGGCCCGACTCCTAAGAATCCAGCCAAAATAGAGATAGGAATGGCCAAAATAAAGGCGAGCTTAAAATTCTCCTTAGCTTGTTCACTCTTTGCCGGTTTAAAGAGCCTATAAACTAAATAGATGACTGCGGCTAAATAAACATACCAGATATAGATTTGGCGGACATGCTGAGCCAAAATAGCCCCCAAGGGTGAAGGAAGGGTGGTAGCCAGCGAAAGAGGGAGGGCTTTCTTCCAATCGACGTAGCCGCTGCGGGCAAAACCAAAGGTGGAAAAAAGAGCCGTTAGGCCGTTAAGAAGAAGACTAAGAGGTTGAACTTGATGGACCAGGTCGGAAAGGAAAAGGCCAAGAAAGGGCACAGCCGCAAAGGCTACACCCAACCCCAGCATTCCGGAAATAATCGAAAGAAAAAAAAGGCCGACTATAATGACGATACTTTGACTCATGTCTTATTAAATCTCCTCGTCAATATAAAAAAATATAAAAATTAAAATTAAGGTTACAAGTCATATTTTCCTCTCATTTTTTAATTAACCAGAAGTCTTGTTACTTCGTTTGGCGGCCCACTATAAATAATCTTACTCCTCTTCTTTAATTTAAAATAACGACGCCTTTTCTAAATTCAACAAAATTTAATCTATTATCTTGACCTGAATCACAAAGAGACAAGAATCTTTTATTAGGCTGTTTTGATATTTTTTTTCCGCGAGCCAGGTTTGCTTCCATTAGCTTTTTAGGTTTCGAGTCAATTTTTGCCTCGAATGGTGCTCCGACCCAAAATTGACAAATTTTAATAAAAACACCTTCTGGGACGACGGTCATCATCAAGGTTTTAGTTTTTCGTATAAATTTTTTAAGCGATTCTGATAAATCTTCTTTAGTGTGGCTTCTTCTTCGGCCAGAGGCCGAAGCGGGATTAAATCCATAATTTCTTCAGAGGTTAAATTGGAGGTAAAGAGTGTTTTGGCAGCGCCTACGATCATCTGATGAAGCGCTTTTTTAGCTTCGCCGTGCCCCAGGCCAAAGGATTCTCCTATGTTAACTAGTTCTTCCCATTGAAACCAGAAATAAGTAGGGCCCATGGCGGTTAAAATGGCGTAAGCCTCGAGAAGTTCTTCGCCGACCTCCGGACATTCACCCAGAACAGAAAATAAAGAGCAAAAAGGGAAAAAAGGACAACACAGGTAATCACGGAGCTTCGCCTCATATCTTCCTCCGCTTCTCCAGAATCAGGGTTAGAAA
>Ga0078972_1001491_pt1 | contig 49285 bp, 48 predicted proteins | sample YelNatPaOPGAMG01_FD_67568 | JGI IMG/M metagenome (GOLD analysis project Ga0078972, IMG submission 67568) | Hot spring thermophilic microbial communities from Obsidian Pool, Yellowstone National Park, USA - OP-RAMG-01 (SPADES assembly) (version 2) | ecosystem: Environmental > Aquatic > Thermal... | reverse complement strand
TTCTTTTTTAGTTAATTTTTTATTAAAAGATTTTAATCCGCTTCTTGTAAAATCAAATTCTTTTATCAAAGTAAATTTTGGAGAAATAAAAACAAGAGATAATATGTTAATTGTACAATAACATTTATAGAAAACATAAACGTCCTGATTTTATTCAAAAAATTGCCTGGCTGCCAACCACGGGCTAAAATTAAAGATGTAGGAAATGAACAGTTTTTAAAGATGGGAGAGAGGAGATTTTATTTATGTAAAAAAAAGTAAAGCAAAAAAATTTTTTTTATATTTTATAAAACCCTACTATCACTGAGGGGTTACCAGATGAGTTTTTTTAAAGTTGCATTATTTTAATTTTTAATTTATAATTAAAAAAAATAAGAAGGGTTAAAAATGGAAGAAAAAAAAGAAGACAATGTAGATTTTATAAATCTGGTTTTAATGCTTAATCAGAATGCTTTGATTTCTCTCGGCGAAATTCCGAGATTTGTAAGCGGGAAAAAAGTGCAGAACCTGCCACTTGCAAGACAGACCATAAATATGTTAAAGGCATTAAAAGATAAAACAGCAGGTAGATTAACACCGGGTGAAACAAAGCTTTTGTTCAGGGTTCTCGGTGAATTGCAGGCAAAATATGTTAAGGCAGCAGGGCTTGATAAAACAGGTGCAGCCCCTACCCATAAGGCATCAAAAATGGAAAAAATGATGAGCACCCTTGATAATTTAAGCACTTCAGACCTTGCGAAATTGCTTGAACAATTAAAAAAAGAAGATGATATGCCTAAATAATATAAAAAAAATCGGTGTAATATCAGATACTCATATTCCAACAAGGGCAAGCGAATTACCTGAAAAAATCAAAGAATATTTTAAAAATGTTGATTTTATTGTTCATTGCGGAGATGTTGTTACGGAAAATGTAATTTTAGAACTTAATTTAATTTCAAAAACGTATGCTGTCTCAGGAAATATGGACCCTGTTGAATTGAATTATCCTTCAGAACTAATTTTCAAAATAAATAATAATTTTATTATTTGCGTTACCCATGGTTATGGCTCACCTTTTGGAATTAAAGAACGGCTTTTAAAAAAATTTATTGAAATTAAACCATCAATGATTATATTTGGGCATACCCATTCTCCTTTAAACGAAAAATATAATGGAATAACCTTTTTTAATCCAGGAAGTGCTACCTGCGGAATAGATGTAAATTCAATAGGGATAATTAAATTATTTAATAACGAAATAATTAATGAAATTTTTATTATTTAATTTGATGTGTATAGTTTTAAAACAACAAAAAAGCAATGAAACTTATTAACAATTTTATAAATTTAAATATGGAAAACGCGTGGGTATCCGGCTTTTACTATTTTTTTATATCAATTAATAAACTTTCAGGTCTAATTAAAGAAATAACTTTATTTTCATCTTTTATTAAACCAGAAATATATTTTTTTTGCTCATTCATTGTATATTTGCTTGAATCAATAAAATCAGTTGTTTGATAATTTTTAACTGTTAATACCCTATCAACCACAATTGCAATGCTTTCTTCTTTAACCTCAATTACTAAAAATTTTGTCTCTTCACCTATATTATCCTGTTTCCCAAAAATTTTTTTATTTAAACTTATTACAGGAACAACTTCTTCTCTTACGGCAATCATACCTAAAAAATAATCAGGCATAGCAGGCACAAAAGTAATTTTTTTAAATGGCAAAATTTCTTTTGTAAATACAATTTCAATTGCAAATAATTCATTATTTATTTCAAAAATTATAACCAAAAGTCCCTGGAGAGCATTTATAATATCTGCTTCTTTTGCATATCCTTTTTTTACAATTATTTTTCCAAGTGGTGCTCTTGTTTCTTTTTGTTCTTTTAATGCCTGTTCTAATTGTTCCCTTGTTATTATTTTTGCTTCTATTAAAAGTTCGCCTAAGCTTTTTTCCTGCTTTTTAAAAAGTTCCATATAAATTAAACATTTTCTCCGGTCAACAATTTCAGGTTCTTTTTAATTATTTCATTATCAGGATTTATCTCAAGAGCTTTTTTCCAGTACTCTTTTGCCTTTTCTACATTATTTTCTTTCATTGCGATATTTCCCATTTTGTAGTAAATATCTGCACTTACCTTCCCTTTTTCCATGCATTGTAAAAAATATTCTTTTGCTTCTTTGTATTTAATTTTTTTGTAATAAATATGTCCTAAATTTTCAATAATACTCAAATCATCTTTTTTTACTTCGAGTGCTTTTTTATATTCTTCTATTGCTTCATCTAACTGTCCCTCTTCGTTGTAAACAAAACCTAAAGCTTTATGGGTTTCTGCATCAGCAACCCCGAGTTCTATTGCTTTTTTATATTCGGCAATGGCTTCTTTTTTCTTTCCGAGTTTTGAATACGCTTCGCCGCATAAAATATATATGTCTGTATTTTTAAATTTATTCTGTTTTGCTTTTTCCAGACATTCTATTACTTTTTCATAATTTCCCTGTTCAAAATATAAAACTCCGAGATTATAAGCAACGCCGGCTTCGTTTGGATTACTTTTCATTGCTCTGTCATAGTATTCTATTGCTTTGGTATAGTTTTTTATATTTCTGTAAATATTCCCGAGTAATGAATTTATTCCAGAATTAGTAGGATAAACCTCAAGGACCTTTTCATATTCCTTTATGGCATCTTCATATTTTTTCTGAATTTCATATATATATGCAAGTTTAAATCTTACTTCTGTATTTTTTGGTTCTTTCTGTAAAATAATCAGGTATTCATTTTTTGCTCTTTCATAATCTTCTATTTTAAAAAATAAGTCAGCAAGAAAATGTCTTATTGTAGTATCATCCGGCTTTATTTCAAGTGCTTTTTTATATTCTTCTTGTGCTTTTTCAAATTTTCCCATATTAAAATAAATTTTCCCTAACTTTACAATTGCATTCACATTTACAGGATTTAATTTTATTGCTTTTTCAAATTCGTTGATTGCTTTTTCAAAGTCCCCTTTATACATATAAGCATTGGCAAGATTAAAATGAACTTCGCCATCGTCGGGATTTATGGCAAGTGCTTTTTCAAATTCCTTTATTGCCTGGTCATATCTTTTACTCACAATAAATGCAAGACCTAAATTTATATAATCCTGCACCGTTTCCATAATCTATTTTTTCTCCTTTTTAAAAATTCTTTCTCTTAAATTAAAGCATTTAAACTTATCTCTAAAACTTAAAAGCATAGTTTCTGTTTTACCAAGTATTAAAAAACCATCTTCTTTTAATGAGTCATAAAATGATTGTAAAACCTTTTTTTGTAAATCTTTTATAAAGTATATAATAACATTTCTGCAAAATACAATATCAAAAAAGTCGTTTTTAAAATCATCCATTAAGTTATGCCTTATAAATTTAACATGATTTTTTATTTTATCAATTATTAAATATTTATTATCCTTTTTAATAAAATACTTATTTTTTCTTAATTCTGCAATATTTTCTATTGCTTTTAAATTATATATTCCTTCATTTGCTTGAAATAATGCATCATTATCTATGTCTGTTGCAATTATTTCATAATTAACTTTACCAAAACCAAATTTTTCTTTTGATTCTTCTATAGAAATTGCAATTGAATATGGCTCTTCGCCGGATGAACAGCCGGCACTCCATATTTTTAAATCATTTTTTCCATTTGAAAATAATTGCGGCAATACTTCATTTTCAAATGCGACAAACATTTCTGGGTCTCTAAAAAATTGCGTAACATTTATTGTTAGTTTGTCAAATAAAAGATTGTATTCATCTTTGTTATTATCTAAAAAATAAATATAATCCTGATATGAATTTATTTGCAACGCTCTCATTCTTACCGCAATTCTTCTTTTTAAATAATTTTCTTTATATTGATTTACATCCAGTCCTCTTTCGTTAAAAATTTTTTCTTTTAATAAATCAAATGCTTTTTCTTCATCCATTATTTAACTGTTCTTACAATGTCGCCGATTTTTATTATGTCATTATTAGAGACAATAATTGCAGTTGATGTATTTTTCATAGAATTTATTACAATGATTTGTCCAATAACCCTGTATTTTTCCGTTTCTCCTGTTTCTCTATTTTCATTTTCTCTTATAATATCCATTTTTACACCTGGAAGTAAACCACTATCAAGCCCTTTGTCAATGAAGACGATATCCCTTGAACGAATTAAGGAATCTTTATCTCTGTTTTTAACTTTGACTATAAATCCCTCAATATCAGCAATTTTCTTTTTTTCCTTTCTTGTGATTTTACTGTGATAATCAGATAATTCTTTTCTTAATTTTATTTTGTAACCATCTTTTATTAAATCATAATTTTTTATTATTTTTGCCTTATAAATATTTTCTTTTATTTTTTTTACTATTTTTATAACTCCGACAACATTTATAAGACGTCCGAGATATTCATCATTTACAGGATTAAAGACCTCTTCGCTATCATCATAGACAATAAATCTGTCTCCTTTTTTTATACCTTTACCAACTGTTATTTTTACATACACATATTTATTTTGCAAAAGTAAACTTTCATTTGAATCATTTGAAATTATGCCATCTTCTGTAAAACTCTGGCTTATAAAGCCAGCTTTTTCTACCATTAAAAAGCCGGCTTTTTCTATTTTTTCTTTTGGTGTTCCTTCTATTAAAACAACATCTGCTTCTGTTTCTTTGTATTCAAAACTTATTTCTCCTCCTCCTTCTTCTTCTGCTGCCGCTTCTTCTTCCATTTCTTTTTCCTGAACTTTTTCCGGTTTTGCAATTACTTTTTCTTCGGTTTCAACTTCTATTTTTTCTTTTGAAGGTTTTTCGTGTTTAATATATTTTTCCAGCATTTCTGGCTCAACTTCACCAGGGGATAAAATAATAATTCCCTCTGTATCCTTTGCTTCTGTATCAATTTCAACTTTTTGTTCAGCAATTGTTTCAACAGCTGTTGGCGAAGCAATTTCTTCAATTTTTTTTGTTTCAATTGCTGTTGCTTCGGGTGTTGGGGTTATTTCTGTGCTTTGGCTTTTTGTTTCAACAGTAGATGGGACTGAAGTTGGTATTTGTGTTGGTTCTGTTTTTGCGCTTTCAACTGCAAGTCCGGTATCTATTACATCGCTTTCCTGAGCAAATAGAGATAAACTAAAAACAATAATAAAAATTGCAAAAAAATTTATTTTTTTCATTTTGTTTCCCTTTCTTAATAAAAATTCATTAGTTCTTTATATCTACGCTCAGCTGCTTCTTTATATTTTCCATCCGGATAATTATCAATGTAATTTTTATACTCCTGTTTTGCGATTTTGTCTTCTAACATTCTGTCATAGGTCTTTGCCTTTAAAAAATAAACTTCCTCTGCATTTTTTGAAAATTGATATTTATTCAGGTATTTTTCAATTAATTCAAGAGTTCTTTTATATTTTGCAGTAAAATAAGTATATTTCATATTATATAAGGCAATTTTTTCAATGGTTGGTTCCTGAAATTTTTCTTCTGAGTATTTTTCAATATACATACTAATTTTATCAGCCATACCCACAATATATGTTGCAAAAATAAATAAAATTATGAGGATTACAATTAATTTTTTAAAACCCATATTTTCTCCTTAATTTAATCTCTTCTGTCTTCTTTTAATCTGCGCTCACCTTTTCTTCTGTTATGTTCCACTTTTTTTGGAAAAATATTTCCCATCCATCTTCTTTCTGTCTGACGTCGTTCCCCTTTTCTTTTATTTTTTTTACTTTCTTTTGATTTATTTACCATTTATATCACCTCTATCTTTTTATATAAGATATAATGTTTTTATATTAACGTCAAGCATTTTTTATTTACCACAAAAATGTTATAAACATAATTTCTGGGTATAAACAAAAAAAAATTCCCGACAGGAGCGAACCCCTGTCGGGAACTTATGGCTACAAGTAAAACCAGGTTATTTGCCTGATCTTACTACGTTTGCTGCCTGAGGACCTTTCTGACCTTCGACTATATCAAAGGTTACAACTTCTCCTTCTTTTAAAGTTTTGAAGCCGTCACCCTGAATAGCCTGGTAGTGCACGAAAACATCCTTACCGCCTTCCTGTTCAATGAATCCGTAGCCTTTCTTTTCATTGAACCACTTCACCTTGCCTGTTGCCATAAAACGCAAGACCTCCTAAAACAAAAAATTAGTAAAGTAAAACAACCTTTACCTTATATTTTAATTATAACAAAAAGTATAAATATGTCAAATGGATTTTGTGTTACAATTTTTTATAAATTTTAATCTTTGTAAATAAGTCCGATGCTTGCACCTGCTGTTACAAAACTTGCAAAACCCTGTGCAAGCCATGATAAAAGTAAATCCGGGCTGAATTTTCCAACAACAAGAGAAGTAATCAGCGGCTGTGTTATCATTATAACCCAAACAACCATGCCCCATGTTGCACCTTTTATAAAATCATTTCCGGGTAAACCGCTTCTTAAAAGTGAATAAAAAATTGCCATAACAATGCCAGTTCCGGCATTTATTATTAATAATTTGTAAAACCATTTCATTGAAATTGCTTCTCTGAAAATGTATTTTAATGACGGGTCAGTGATTTCCTTTACAAAATTATAAGAAATACTCGCAACAATGAATAAAATAAAGCCAGAAACAATACCTGCAAGAATTACTCTAAAAAATTTTTCCATAAAGATACCTCCTTATTTTTTTAAAATATCTTTTAATTCTTTAATTGCACAAAATTCCCCACACATTGTGCAAACATCTTTTGTTGAAGGTGTTGCTTTTTGTCTTAATTCTTTTGCTTTTTCAACATCAATCGCAAGATTTATTTGCTTTTCCCAATCAAGGTTTTTTCTTGCCTTTGCCATTTCATTATCCCAATTGACTGCAAAAGGAATTTCTTTTGCAATATCTGCTGCATGCGCTGCTATGCGAGAAGCAATTATTCCTTCTTTTACTTCATTAATATCTGGTAATTTTAAATGTTCAGCAGGTGTTACATAACATAAAAAATTAGCTCCATAAAATGCTGCAAGGGCACCGCCTATTGCAGAAGTTATATGGTCATATCCTGGTGCAATATCGGTTACGATAGGTCCCAGCACGTAAAAAGGGGCGTTATTGCAAAACCTTTTTTCTAACTGAATATTTGTGGCAATTTGATTTATTGGAATATGACCCGGACCTTCTATCATAACCTGCACGTTTTTTTCGTAAGCACGTTTTGCAAGTTCACCTAAAGTAATTAATTCCTGTATTTGTGGTTTATCAGTTGCATCTGCAATACAGCCCGGTCTCATACCATCACCGAGAGAAAGGGTTAAATCAAATTTATAGGCAATTTCGAGTAATCTATCAAATTGTTCAAAAAGCGGATTTTCTTTTTTTGTCTGAATTATATAGGAAGTTAAAAAAGCACCGCCCCTGCTTACAACATCAAGCAACCGTCCTTGTGCAATCAGGGTTTCAACAGATTTTTTATTAACTCCGCAATGAACTGTTATAAAGTCAACTCCCTGTTGTGCCTGCTCTTCAATAACATTAAAAATATCATCAGCAACAAGTTTATTTATACTTTGCCTTTTTCTTGCAAGGTTTACAATTGTCTCATAAATTGGAACAGTGCCAACCGGAATTGTTGAGTTTTGTATTATTTTTTCTCTAATTTCTTTTAAATTTCCACCGGTTGATAAATCCATAACAGTATCAGCCCCTGCTTCAATACATATTTTTAATTTTTTTAATTCTAAATCAATATCGCAGATATCTTCCGAAGTTCCAATATTTGCATTTATTTTTGTTTTTGTTTTATTCCCGATTGCAACTATTTTTATATTTTTATGATTTTTATTTTTTGTTATTATAACTTCGCCCTTTGCAATAAGTTCCATTAATTCTTTTACACTTAAATTTTCCTGTTCTGCTGCTATTTTTATTTCATCTGTTATAATACCTTTTTTTGCTGCTTCCAGTTGGGTCACTTTTATACTCCTTTTATTATTTTTTTTAGTTTTTTAATTTTTTTTGTAATATCTTTTGCGCCACAGATTTCTGATATAAAAGCAAAATTTTTCAAACCAATTTTTTTTAATTTAATAATATTATACTCTTTAATTCCGCCTATTGCAATAACTGGTTTATTATAATTTTTTATTATACTTTTAATATGCTGTAAAGGGACTGTTTTTGCTTTTTTTGTTTCTGTTGGAAAAACAGGTCCTAAACCAATATAATCAACTGGCATTTTTTCTGCTAATTTTGCTTCTCTTTTATTAGTTACAGAATAACCGATAATTTTTTTTACGCCTAAAATTTTTCTTGCCTTCACAGGGTTTAAGTCATCCTGTCCTATATGAACACCATCCGCATTTATTTTTTTTGCAATATCAATTCTGTCATTTATTATTAAAATTGTTTTATATTTTTTACAGATTTTTTTTATTATTTTTGCTTTTTTAAGGAAGTCATTATAATTTCCGCTTTTATATCTTAATTGAATTAAACCAATTTTTGATTTCAAAATATCGTGCAGGACTTTTATATAATTTTTTTTTATTGAATTTATATAATCAATATCTAAAATTGGATAAATTGAAAAATCAACCATTTTTTATAAAAAATTGTTTTTCCAGAACATACATTTTAAATCGTAAATTTTTAAAACCGCGGGAAATTTCTGTGTTTTTTAATTTTGAAATTTCTTCCAAGACCCTTAATGATTCCTGAACACGTTTAAAATTTGCAATTAAAATTTCTTCAAGATTTTTTCTTTTAAATTCGTTTTTTATATTTAAATTTTTTCCAATATCTGTTTCGCTATCTCTTGCTTTTAATAATTTTTTATAATTTGGCTCCATTTTTTTTATCAGGATATTGATTTGATGCCTTATATTTTTTAAATGAGCGGTTGTTTTTTTATTTAAAATTAAAAATCTGGAAATATCTTCTATTACCCTTATTCCTTCTTTTGCCCTGTTTACGTTTGCGTCAATTATTGTAAGAAATGACTTACTGAAATTTATCGCCATTTTTCAATTTTTAAAGCATTTAAAAATTCGCGAACAATTTTTCGCAAAGAAATCCCTTCATCATGCCATTTGCCAAGTATATACCCAAGAATAACAAAAGCAGCGATAAATAATGTCTTTAATAAACCAATTGTAAGTAATAAAATTGATAAAAATAAAGCAATAATAACTCCTATAACTTTGCCAAGATTTAATAAAATAAATTTTAAAATATCATTCATCATTTTCTTTACCCTTTTCTTCTCTATAAATGACTTTATTTACAATAACCGTTGGTTTTATTTCTGCTGCAATTCCCAGCGTATACTGTATATATTTAATAATTGCTTCCTGTACTTCCTGTGTTACATCAGCCACAGACCTATCAGAATACAGAGTTACCTTTGCAATAACTTTTAATCCATTTTTTTTGGAGTAGACCTTTCCTTTTATATCTTTTACTCCTTCTACCTGATTTTTAACAATTCTTGAAAAGTCCTCAATTGCAGAAAGGGAAACCATAATATCGCCCATCGGGGATTCAAGCATAACATTACGTTCAACCATTCTATTTTGTATGTTTCCTATGATTGTCATTAAAGCGACAAGAATTAAAAACAAACTGAAAATTAAAACGCTTATTCTAATTGCAAAGCCGGATTGTTCCACAAAGTGTTTTATCTGTGTTCCAATATTGCCAGCGGTATTTGGATAAAAAAACAGACACAGGCCAATACTTCCTACAAAAAGAAAAAGCAAAGTATTAATTATGATTATTATTCTATTGAAAATTTTCATCTGTTCCTCCTAAAAAATTTTAAGGTATTTTAACCCTGTTAATATTCACATTTATTTTTTCGACTGAAAGTCCTGTCATATTTTCTATTGCTTCTTTTATTTTTTCCTGAACTGCTGTTGCAATTTCAGAAACATCGCTACCAAATGCAACAATTAAATTTATCTCAACCGAAACACTTTCTTTCCCCATATCAATTTTTATTCCTTTTAATTCATTTTTTACCCCAAGTGTTTCTGCGAGTGTTCCAACAGGACCCCCATCCATATCTAATACTCCATCAACCTGTTTAGCGGCTATTGAAGCAATAGATGCAATTGCTTCATCAGATATTTTTATATTGCCTATATCATTTTTTTCATCAGGCATAATTCACCTCTAAAACTATTTTTACTTTTCCATATTTTCTATAAATCTTGTTGAATAATTATTAACTAAAAAGTTTTTATTATCAAGTATTTTTTTATGCAGCGGTATTGTTGTTTTAATTCCTTCTATGACAAATTCATCAAGGGCTCTTTTCATTTTATTAATTGCATCCTGTCGGTTAACACCATGGGCAATTACCTTTGCAACCATTGAATCATAATATGGTGGTATTTTATAGCCCTTATAAACATGTGTATCAACCCTTATACCATGTCCACCTGGAACATTGTATTCAGTAATTGTCCCTGGTGACGGGATGAAATTGTTATCAGGGTCTTCTGCATTTATTCTACATTCAATTGCATGACCACGTAATTTTAAATCCTTATTTGGGATTGTTGTTTTTTGCCCTGCTGCTATTAAAATCTGCTCTTTTACTAAATCAAAACCGGTAACTTCTTCTGTAACAGGATGTTCTACCTGTATCCTTGTATTCATTTCCATAAAGTAATAATTTTTATTTGAATCCATTATAAATTCAATTGTTCCCGCACTTTCATATTTAACCGCTTTTGCAATTCTTATTGCCATTGAACACATTTCGTGTCTTAATTTTTCATTTACCATTGGTGATGGGGATTCTTCCAGTAATTTCTGGTGGCGTCTTTGAATTGTGCAATCCCTTTCGCCAAGTGCTACATAATTTCCATGAGAGTCAGCCATAATTTGCACTTCTATATGCCTTGGTTCTTCAATAAATTTTTCCAGATAAAGTGAAGGGTCACCAAAGGCGGTCTGAGCTTCCTGACTTGCTGTTTTAAATGAATTTCGTAAAGAAAGTTCGGTATGTGCAACGCGCATTCCGCGCCCACCACCGCCAGCTGTTGCTTTTAAAATTACAGGATAACCAATTTTTTTTGCAATTTCAACTGCGTCATTTTCATCTTTTAAAATTCTTTTGCTGCCTGGAACTGTGGGGACACCACGCGAAATTGCTGTTTCTATTGCCTTTGCTTTGTCCCCCATCATTCTTATGGAATAAGGAGAAGGACCTATAAATTTAATATTACATTGTTCGCATATTTCTGCAAAATGAGCATTTTCAGCTAAAAAACCATAACCTGGATGAATGGCTTCTGCATCAGAAACTTCTGCGGCAGAAATTATTGCAGGTATATTAAGGTAGCTATCCTTTGGGGATGCAGGACCAACACATATTGAATGGTCTGCATATCTTACGTGCAAAGAATTTTCATCCGCTTCTGAAAAAATTGCAACGGTTTCAATACCGAGTTCTTTGCAAGCCCTTATAATTCTTAAAGCTATTTCTCCCCTGTTTGCTATTAAAATTCTTTTAAACATTTCTATCCTTCATCATTTCTTTTCAATGATAAACATAGGTTGATTAAATTCAACTGCCTGTGCATTTTCAACCAGGATTTCTTTTATAACACCTTTTACTTCTGATTTAATTTCATTCATAATTTTCATTGCTTCAATAATGCAAAGTGTTTTCCCCTGGTCAACAACGTCTCCAATATTTACAAAAGGTGGAGAGTCCGGAGAAGGGGCTCTGTAAAAAGTACCCACCATTGGCGATTTTACAATGTATAGATTTTCATCCACTTTTGGTTTTTCCGGTTTTGTTTCAGGTGCGACTGGTTGGGCAACAGAAGGGGTTTGGTTAATAAAATTTGGCTGAATCAATTGTGCCTGTGTTGCTTTTTTTAAACCAATTTTTAAATCCTTTTGCTCATAAATAAATTCAACGAGATCATTTTCTTTCATTATCTTTAATGCCTGCTGTAAAATTTCAACATCAATCTTTTTTTTACTTTCCGAATCTTCTTTTCTCCCCATTTTATCACCACCTTTTAATTAAAATTTTATTCACGAACCCTCTCCACATACTCACCGGTTCTTGTATCTATTCGGACAATATCACCTTCTTTAACAAATAAAGGAGCATTCACAACCGCCCCTGTTTCAAGTGTGATTGGTTTTGTGACACCACCTGCGGAATCCCCTTTTATACCTGGTGGTGCCTGTATAACTTTTAAATCAACCTTTGTTGGTAATTTTATACCAAGTATATTGCCATTATGTAAAAGCATTGTTATTGGCATATCTTCTTTTAAGAATTTTAAACTTTCGCCTATTTGTTCTGCTGTAAATTCATACTGCTCGTATGTTTCTGTGTCCATAAAAACATAATTTTCGCCTGATTTATATGAATAATGAAGTTCCTTTTGTTCCAATGTTACATCTTCAAATTTATCATCAGGGCTAAATGTTCTTTCTATTATTCCACCTGATTTTATGTTTTTTATTTTTGCCCTGACAAGAGGCGCCAACCTTGGTCTTTGAACATGCTGAAACTGGACAACTTCATATATTACATTGTCCATCATAAATGTAACACCTGGTCTAAAATCCATTGCAGAAATCATAAAAATTACCTCCATAAAATCATATTATTATCATTTCTTCGTTTAAATCTGAAAGTTTTTCAATTCCATTTTTTGAAATCAAATAGTCATCTTCTATACGCAATCCGTATTTATTTTCAAAATAAATGCCTGGTTCACAGCTAACAACCATACCATTTAAAAATTTCATTTTTTCTTTGCTGTTTATTGCAGGCGCTTCGTGAATATCAATTCCAATGCCATGACCCAGTGAATGTAAAAACAAATTATCAAGTTTATATTTTTTTAAATAAGTTCTGGCACTTTTATCTGCTTTAAAAACAGGTAAACCATTTTTATAAAAGTTAAGACAAAAATTTTTAGCATCTTTCAGTATATCATAAAATTTTTTTATTTCTTTTAGATGAGATTTTATTATACAAAAGCCAATTATTCTTGTCAAGTCAGAACAATAACCATTAAATTTAACGCCGGTATCAAATAAAATCAGAGTATTTTCAGTTAATTTTTTATCAGATGTCTTATGATGTGGAATTGCTGAATTTTCATTGAATGCAACTATTGGGGAAAATGAAAGTCCATCTGCCCCATTTTTCTTTATAAAATACTCAAATTCAATTGCTATTTCTTTTTCTGTTATACCTTTTTTTAAAATTTTTGCTATATATAAAATTCCTTTTTCAGTAATTTTAATTGCTTCTTTTATTTTTTTTATTTCGTCATCTGTTTTTATCATTCTCATTTCCTGAATTTTTTCATTAAATAAAAGTTTTTTATTTTGTGTAATTAATAAATATTCATCCAGGGTTATTTTTTTACTCGCGAATATCTTTTCAAATTTTTTCAATAAATTTTTCAAATCCTTTTTAAAATTTTTTATTATTACTATTTCAAATTCTGATTTTATCTCTGATTTTTTTATTTCACCTGCGTATCTTTTATCAGTTAAAAAAAAATTTTTTTTATCACCTATGATTATTTTTGCAAATGTTCCGGAAAAGCCGGTAAGATAGAAAATATCTGAAGGGTTTGATATATAAAAACAGGTATGTTTTTGTAAAGAGTTTTTTATAAGATTAATTTTATTTTTCATTTTTTTCTATAATTGCACAATTGTATTCTATGAAAAAATAAAGAAAACCAAGCTTTTCAATTAAATCAGATAAAAAATTAACTGTCTGAATTAAAAAGGAATTATTTATGGGGCAGACCCTCGCAGAAAAATTTATAAATTTAAAATTTCCTGAACAGGATTTAATAATTTTTTTAAATTTTTTTTGTGAAAAATGCTGGTGACCGTTTAGGAGTGTAAGGTGGACATAAAAAATCGGATTAAATCTGTTTGCTTCAATAACTATTATTCTTTTTTTAGAGACCCTTATTAATTCTTTTAATGCTTTTTCTGGGTTTTCCGCATGATGAAGCATATCTTTTTCAATAACTGTATCAAAAAAGTTATCATTAAATTCCAATTTTTCAACATTGCCTGTTAAAAATTTTATTTTTTCTGATTTTATTTTTTCCCAGTTGTCGTTTTTGATTATATCAACAGCATAAATTGAATTAAAATAATCCTGCAAAAGATAGGAATCACCGCCATCGCCGCAGCCGGCATCAAGTAAAGTGCTGCCGTAAAAATAAGGTTTTATTTTTTCAATAATTCTTTTTCTATAACTTAAAACATTTTCGGGAGTTTCAAATATCATATTTTTTTAACTCATCTATTATGATTTTTATTTCTGGAACATTAAAGAATTTTTTACCTGTTATTGCATTTGTTACAGACATATACATCTGGGATATTAAATTTTTCATTTTTTCGGGTAATTTGTCTGGTTGTATTTTTACATTTTTTTTCCAGTCATCCCCATATTCTTTTTTTGCTTTTTCAACTTCTTCATACCATTTTGTTTTTCTGTACCATCTGCGGGCAAACTCTTTACTTATATGAAAATCATTGTATAAAAATCTGCATTCATCCGGGGTTCCAAGGACATCTACAACCATAATCTCTCCATTTCTATCAAAAGCAAACTCAAATTTCCCATCCACATTTTCAATATCTGCTTTTTTACATTCTTCAGTAATTATTTTATTTATTTTAAGTATTAAATTTTTTAATTGATTCAACTTTTTATCTGTTAAATTTGAAATATGCTTTGCTTCTTCCCAGGATAAATATCTATCAAAATGTTCAAGTTTTGTGGAAACATCAAGAAGCGGTGGATTTAAAACTTCACCAATTTTTGGTTCATGGTCAAGACCTAAATCCTTATAAGTTATAGAGCCGCTTTTTAATCTTTTAAAAACGCTTGAGCCCTCTGTAAGTTTATTTCTATAGATTATTTCAAGTGGTATTAAATAATTTTTTGTTTCATCTTTATACGCTGAATAATCATAAATATTTCTTTCCTTATTATATACGGGTTTAATAACCCTTACCATTTTTACTTGCATAATATTTGTTGGTTCTGAAATTTCTTCGTACTTTTTAATTTTTTCGTTTTCAACAAGTCCTATAAAATGTGTTTTTATATTATTTTTTTCAAGCAGATTAAAAAAATAAGAAGAAAGTATGCACAAAGAGGCACCTTTATTTTCAATATGGTCTGGCATTTCGCCCCAATCAAACACAGAATATCTGTCTGAAAAAATAAATCTTCCTTCACCTTCAGAATTAATATCCGGTTTTTTTAAGACATCCAAATCTTTTACACTACCCATTTTTTTCTCCTTTAGTATAAATTTTAGTGTATTATAAAATAAATAATCTGTAATTTCAAATAAATTTGAATTAAAAATCTGAAATTTTAATTGCTTATAAAAAAATTTTTTACTAAAATATAAAAAATTTGATATAAGGGTGAAGTTTATGAATAATTTTTTATTGATTTTGGTAATTTTTCAGGCAATTATTATTTTAATTTTATTGTTAGCCATTTTAATAAAATTTAAAGAAAAAATGGATATTAAACAATATAGGGCGCGGGATTGGCAATTTGAAAACAATGATTCTGATAGATTCATAATTACTAATGTGAATATGCAAAAAATAAACAATTGGAGAGACCCACAAATTCAGTTATGGCTTTTAAATCCAGCTGGCATTGGAATACGTGTGGATGACAAAAAATTACCTTTAAATGGCAGAGTAAAAAACCCACCAAAAAATGGTTCGGTTAAAATTTATGTACTTCTTTCAGAAACAGAAATCTGGTATCAGGGAGAGTATCCATTAAATGAAAAGGGCGAATGGAATGGATGGATTTATCTTGCAGTGGGTAAAGAAGAAGAATATAAAAAAGTAATACGGTTTGAACTTTATACAAATAATGATGGAAACAAAGAAAAAATAGATACTTATGACATAATTATTGAATAAATTAATAAAGCCCGTACCTGAAAATCGCTATAACAGTTTTGGGAAAAATTTATTTAATTGCTTTTAATTTCTTTTTATTTTTAAAATTTTCATAAAATTCATAAACAATTGGTATAACAACCAGGGTTAAAAAAGTTGAAGTTAAAAGTCCGCCAATTACTGCAACCGGCATTGCCCTTGTTCTCATAGGACCTTCTCCAAAACCAATCGCAAGTGGAAGCATTCCAAATATCATTGCAAAAGAAGTCATTAAAATAGGACGTAAACGCACAGGACCTGCAAAAAGTAATGCCTGCCTGGGTGATAAGCCCTCTTTTCTTTTTTGATTTGTAAAATCAATCAAGAGTATTCCATTTTTTGCAACAAGTCCTAAAACCATTAAAATACCAATCATTGCCATAACATCCATTTTAATTCCAAAAAGCAATAAGGCAAGAATTGCACCAATAATTGCAAGTGGTACTGAAAGCATTAAAATAAGCGGTTGAACAAAGGAATTATAGAGTGAAGCAAGAATCATATACATAAAAATCAAGGAAAAAAACATTGCTTTTGTCATTTGCGTTATTGTATCTTTCATTTGCGTTACCTGACCGCCAAAAGTGTATTCATATCCTTCCGGTAATTTTAAATTCTTTTTTATATTTTCATCCACACTTTTTATAACATCGCCAAGCGCATAGCCATGTTCTAAATTTCCTGTAATTTTTATTAAACGCTTTTTATTTTCTCTTAAAATTTCTATCGGTCCTACTGAATAATCAATTTTACCAATTGCACTCAGCGGTATCTTTTTTCCTGTTTGGGTTGTTAATAGAATATTTTTTAAATCATCAACTGAATTTATTTTTTCAGGGCTTAAACGTAAAATTATATCGTATTCTTTTTCACCTTTTTTAAATTTTGAAATTTCAGCACCTTTTATTAATGCATTTAATAAAGCCCCAACATCATAAGTTGAAATTCCAAGATTGGCTGCTTTTGTTCTATCAATTTTTACAACAATTTCTGGTTTTCCGGTTTTATAAGAAGTATCAGCTCCTGAAACACCTTTTGTGCTTAATGTGATATTTTTTATCTGTCTTGCAATATCTGTTAGGACTTTCATATCACTGCCAGTTACCTTAATAACAAGCGAAGCACTATCACCACCACCTGAAATTACTTCTGCCCCGCCTGTTTCTTCCTGATTTATTATTAGGTCCTGGCCATAATTTTTTTTAAGATAAGCAATTACTTCCTCTACTATTTGCTGTGATGATTTTTTTTGTTTTTCTTTGTTAAGTTTTACAAAAATTCCGCCTGTGTTTTCTCCTTCGCTGCCTGTTAAAGTAAAACATCTTTCTGTTTCAGGACGTGATAATATGTATTTTTCAATTTTTACTAATTTATTATCCATTTCAGAAAGGGATGCCATAGGATTTGTTTCAAACTTTAATTCATATTCATGGTAATCGGTATCGGGTAAAAAACTCATACCAATAAATTTTAGTAAAGCAATACTTAAAATAAAAAGTAAAAATATAACAGATAAAACTTTTAATTTTCTATCAAGACACCATACTAAAATATTTTTATATAAATCATTTAACTTTTCATAAAATAAATTCCATTTAACTGAAAGATGTTCCCAAATTTTATTTATTCCTTTTTGGGATTTTTCCTGTTTTTTCCACCAATAAGCAGAAAGCATTGGGGCAGTTGTAAAAGCATCAATTAAAGAAATTGTTAAAGCAAAAGCAATGGTTAAACCAAATTGTTTAAAATACTGCCCAACAACTCCTTCCAAAAAAGAAATAGGAATAAAGACAGCCATTATTGATGTGGTTGTTGCTATAACTGCGAGCGCAACTTCATTTGTGCCTTTTTCTGCTGCCTGTTTTGGCTGAAATCCTTTTTCCATATACCTGAAAATATTTTCACGAACAACAATGGAGTCATCAATTAAAAGCCCTATGCAAAGAGAAAGTGCGAGTAAAACCATAAGATTGATTGTAAATCCAAAATTAGAAATAAAGAAGAAAGCACCTATTAGAGAATTTGGCAAAGCAACTGCGGTAATTATGGTTGACCTGAAATTTCCTAAAAATAGCCATACAATTAACATTGCAAAAAGCGCCCCAAGTAAAATATCTTCTTTTAATCCATTTATGCTTAATTCAATATATTCGGAAGGGTCACGAAAAATCTCAATTATTGCATCATTTTTTATTTTTTGCTGTAGAAATTTTAATTTATTCTTTACTCTTTTTGCAACAGCAACCGTGTTTTCACCGCTCTGTTTATAAACTCCTATTCTTATGGCATTTTCTCCCTGCGCCCTTGTTCTGCTTTCTTCATCCTTCAATGATAACTTTATATCAGCGATATCATTTAAACGAACAATTTCACCTGTGTATGATTTTATAGGAATATTTTTTATATCTTCAATTGATTCAAATTGTCCTTTAACTCTTACAATAATACTTTTTTTCTCTGTTTTTAAAGCGCCAGCAGGTATATTCAGATTTTCTTTTTTTACTGCTTCCATAATTTGGTTTAATGTTATTGCTCTTGCAGAAAGCAATGCCTTATTTATATAAATCATAACAGCACGCTGTCTACCGCCCCATATTTCTATTTTACCAACACCCTGTATTTTTTCAAGTTCCGGTTTTATAATATCTTCTACAACATCCCTTAATGTTGCAAGGTCTTTTTTACCCTTTAAGGATAAAGCAACGCAGGGAATGTCAATTAATGAATATCTGTTTATCTTTGGTTCTTCAATTCCCTCCGGCAAATTAACTTTTACAAGATCAATTTTTTCTTTTACTTTCATTTCTGCATATTTTATATCTGTGCCAAGAGAAAATTTTGCAGTAACAATTGACACATTTTCCCGCGAGGTTGATATAATTGAATCAAGTCCCTGAAGTGTTCCTAATGCATCTTCCACGGGCTTTGTAATTAAACTTTCAATTTCTTCTGCAGATGCACCTGGGTAAATAATAGAAACAAAAATTGTGGGGTATTCAACATCAGGCAAAAGGTCAACACCCATATTGCTGTATCCTATAATTCCGAGCGTAATAAGTGAAAGAATAATCATCACAACAAAAACAGGACGTTCTATTGCTAATTTTGAAATATTCATTTTAATTCCTTATTTATTATATTCAATTTTGCACCTTCAAATAGTTTAAAACTTCCCTCGGTTACTATTTCCGTTCCTTCTTTTAAATCACCGGTAATTTCCATATAATCATTTTCCTGATACCCGGTTTTTACATTTATTTTTTTTGCAATACCATTTTCATTTATGAAAATATATTGTCCCTGTTCATCTGTTAGTATGGCTTTTTCTGGTATAAAAAATGTTTTTCTCATTTCTGTTTCTATTTCAATTTTTACCGACATTCCTGGTTTTAATTTATGTTCTTTGTTTTCTGCTTTTATTATCACAGAACCGGCAAGGGTATCTTTATTTACAAATGGGGTAACAGAAAAAACATTTCCTGATACAGCAATTGATTCGTCATATTCTGCATTGATTTTTGCAATTAAGCCCTTTTTTATTTTATTCAAATCCCTTTCTCCTGTTGTAACAACTACTTTTATATTATCTATATTTGATACCTCGGCTACCGGTAACTGTGGCAAAACAGCATCCCCTTTATCCACAAAAAAAAGTTTTGTAACAATGCCATTTATTGGTGATTTTACAGGTGCGAGTTTATAATCAAAACCGACTATGTCGCGATTAATATAAGCAATACAATCATCCTTTTTTACAGAATCACCTTCTGCAACCGCATTTTTTTCAAACTTCCCTGGAACTTGTGAATAAACTTTTATCTGCGGGTCACCTTCCACAACTCCTTCAAATTTTATTTTTTCAATCAGGTCCGTTAATTGAAGTTTTTCAGTTGAAACTTCAAATACGATTTCCTTTTGTTTACCGGATAACATTATTATTTTTCTTATTATTTGTAAAAAAAGTAATAAAAAAATTATAGCAATAAATATGACAAGCGCCTTTTTTAATTTTTCATTCATTATTTTATTCCTCCATTATACTATTTAAAATTTTTAAGCAATTCAATAATTTTATTTAAAACATTTTTTATAACTTTTTTTTCATTTTCATTTAATGCAGACGTTAGCATATTAAGATATTTTAAATAAATTTTTTTATGTGCTTCTATAATTTTTTTACCCTTTTCAGTTATAAACACATATACTTTTCGTCTGTCTTTTTTATCATGAACTCTTTCAACAAATTTTAAATTTTCCAGGCGTTTTATATTTTCTGACATTGTGGCAAGGGTAACGCAGGAATTTTTTGCAAGTTCGCTTATTGTTTTTCCATTTCCAATATAAAGCAATTGCAAAATGTGTGCCTGTCCAATTGTTAATTCTTTTAATTCTTCCTTAAATACTTCTATTTTTCTATTTGCGCGTATCCTGTTGCTTATGTCAACAAGTATTTCTAAAAGTTCATTTGCTTCTTTTTTCATTTTAAAATTCCTTTTTTAGTTTGAATATCCTAATAATTAGGATATCCTAATTATATTAAAAAATGGAAAAATGTCAAGTAATTTTTTAAGCTGAAAACTCTTCTATTGCGATTTTGGGGTTTATCTTTCAATTGAAAAAAACAAAATTAGTAATTTATGAAAAAAAGCATATTAATTTTATTGATTTCTTTGGAGTGAGGCGAAAATGCCAATGCAGGATAATAATGTAGAAATTATAAATGTCACATTAACTGCTTTTAAAAAATAAATAAAATTTGATGGCTCAATTTTTGAATTTCCAATAAATACAGAAAGAGTAAACATTCCAATTGCAAGCCCGAGCATCTGTCCTATGACGCGCATTGTTCCAAGTGTGGATGATGCTATTGCATAGTGTTTTTTTTCAACCGAACCCATAACAGCATTTGTGTTTGGCGATGAAAAAAATGCGAGTCCAAAACCTATAATAAGTATGGCAATAATAATATATAAAATATGGGTGTTTTTGTCTATAAAGCTTAAAATAAAAAGGCCTGTGGCAGTTATTCCCATCCCTGTGGATGCAATTTTGCCGGGATGTTTTTTATCTGATAATCTTCCAGCTATGGGAGAAAAAATCATCATAATAAATGGCTGTATCATAAGTATTAATCCGGCTGACTGAGGAGAAAGTCCTTTTATATACTGTAAGTACAAACTTAATATAAAACCAACTGCAAATGTTGAACTGTAATGTATGGTTGCAGATAGATTTGAAAAAGCAAAGACCTTATTATGAATAAAAAGATTCATATTAATTACTGGATGTTTAATTTTTAACTCAACAGGGATAAATAAAATTATAAAAAATAAACCGATAATTAAAAATAAAATACCATTTTTATTTATATTTGATAGCCCAAATATGATAAAAAATATGGCATTGCCTAAAATAAAAGAACCAATCAAATCAAAACTTTCACCTTTTGCTTCTCGCCATTCTCCCTTTAATTTTAAAACAATAAAAGAAATGGCGAGTAAACATAAAATTGCATTTACTATAAATATAGAACGCCATCCATAATAGTGAGTTAAAATTCCACCTAAAAAAGGTCCTGCAGTTAAACCTGTATAAACAGAACTCACATGCCATCCGAGTGCTTTACCTCTTTCATTTTCAGCAAAAACCGTTGTTATTATGGCAACTGATGTTCCAAAAACCATGGAGCCGCCGAATCCTTGTAAAATTCTTAAAAAAATAAATAAAAAACCGGAATTAATAAAGACAGTAAAAAAAGATGATATTGCAAAAATAAAAAGACCAATTATAAAAAATTTTTTTCTACCATAAATATCTGCAAGACGACCGAGTGGCATTTGAAAAATTGCAATGGTAAGTAAATAAGAAGTTGCAATCCATCCAAGCATAACCGCACCCATTGAAAATTCATTACCAATTGATGGGAGCGCAATACTTATTGATGAGCCCATAAATGCCGTAGAAAAGGAACTCAGCATTCCTGCAAAAAGTGCAGAATATTTTATGTCTTTATTTTGTTCTTTTAAATTCATTCAAAGTTATTATAAAAATTTTTTATTTACAAATTTGTTTTCTACCCATTCATAAACAGCAGGGACGACAACAAGGGTTAAAAAAGTAGAAGTTAAAAGTCCGCCGATTACAACAATTGCCATAGATTCTTTTCCCTTTGCCCCTTCTCCAATTGATAAAGCAATAGGTAACATTCCAAATATCATTGCAAAAGAAGTCATAAGAATTGGTCTTAACCTAATTGGCGCTGCATGTAAAATTGCCTGTCTGATACTCATTCCTTTTTCTCTCATTTTATTTATAAAATCAAGCAAAATTATACCATTTTTTGCAACAAGCCCTAAAACCATTAAAAGACCAATAAAGGCATACAGGTCAAGATTGGTTCTTGTTATAAGCAATGCAATAAAAGCACCAATTATGGCAAGCGGCAATGCAAGCATAAGAATAAGTGGTTGTACGAATGAATTGTAAAGAGAAGCAAGAATCATATACATAAAAATGACAGCAAGTGCCATAGCAAGCAGCATTTGTTGCATCAATTCAGCAAACATTTTAACCTGTCCACCTGTTATATATCTGAAACCAGGTGGTAAAGTTACTTCTTTATTCAAACGTTTTTGAATTCTTCCGTTTACTTCTGACATACTGTAGCCGGGGGCAAGTGCAGCCGTTATTTTAACAACACGGGTTTTATCTTCACGTCTTATTTCTGTTGGTCCAGATGCATCATAAAAATTAACAATAGCGGATAAAGGAATTTTTTTACCCATTCTATTTGTAATAATAATATTTTTTATATCATCTTTTTTCTTGCGATTTTTTTCATCCATTACTAAAAGTATGTCATATTCTTTTTCGCCTTTTCTGAATTTAGAAACCGTCTGTCCCTGCAATAAAGTTCTTAAAGCAGTTCCTATTTCATAAGCAGAAAGCCCGAGTTTTTCTGTCTTTATTGGATCTATTTTTAAAACAAGTTCTGGCACACCTGGTTTTAAAGTTGTATCAACATCAATGGCACCAGGTGTTTCCATAACAATATCCCTTATTTTTAAACCAATTTTTTGAAGTTCATTTAAATCATCACCTGCAACTGTGATCAATACGGGGGTATTCATATCTGATGAGCCACCACCCATTCCGGATGATTTTGATACTCTCACCATACTGTCAAGTTTATTTTCTACGAGATAATTTTTTATTCTTTCTGTAATTTGTTCTGGTTTATATTTTCTTTTTGTTATTGGTTTTAAAGTTAAAAAAATCATACCTTCGTCTGAAATTTGGGAACTGGATTGCATATTTGCACCAGAAATACAAAAATATGTTTCTACATCTTTTTCTTTTTTCGCAAATTCTTCTACTTTGCTTAAAACAAAGTCGACTTTTTTTGCTGGGGCTCCGGAATAGGTTTTAAAGTTAATAATTAAAAAATCAGAATTTTGTTGCATAAATCCTTTTCCAATAAATGGCAGCAGGAAAAAGCTTCCAATAAATAAAACGATTGCACCTGTAAGTATCTTTTTTTTATTATTAAGTGACCAAAGTAAAACTTCATTATAAATTTTTAGTAAATCAGCATATAATTCATTCCATTTATCAGAAATTAAATAAAAATATTTTTTCCATCCGGTCCTTACATTTTCTTCTTTATCTTTTCTGTACCAGTATGCAGAAATCATTGGGGCGATTGTAAATGCGTCGAGTAATGAAACAGCAAGTGCAAAAGCAACTGTTAAACCGAATTCTTTAAAAAATTGTCCAACAACACCGGTTAAAAATGAAATAGGAATAAATACAGACATAACAGACATTGTTGTTGCAACAACTGCCATTGCAACTTCATTTGTTCCTTTTTCTGCTGCTTCTTTTGGATTTTTACTTTTACCCTCTTCTAAATGTCTAAAAATATTTTCACGAACGACTATGGAGTCATCAATGAGTAATCCGACTGCAAGCGCAAGTGAAAGTAACGTAATACTGTTTATTGAAAAACCGGCAAGCCATATCAATAAAAATGTTCCTATTATAGAGTCCGGCAATGCAAGGGCAGTAATAATTGATGACCTGAAACTGCCAAGGAATATGAAAACAACCATAACTGCAAGAATTGCCCCAATTATGATATTTTCCTGAACACCTTCTTTATTTCTTATTATATTTTTTGTTGTATCACCTGAAATTGTTATTGAAATATCAGATGGCAGATTTTTATTTAACTCTTTTATTTTTTTAGTAACATTTTTTGCAACCTTTACAGAATTTTCGCCGCTCTGTTTATATACAGCAAACATAACGCCTGGATTTCCATTAATGCGGACTTTGGCATCAGTATCTTCTGGCAAAAATTCAACTTTTGCAATATCTTTTAATGCAACAATTTTCCCAGTTGTTGTAGAAACTGGTAAATTTTTTATTTCATCAATATTATTAAATTCACCTATAACTCTAACTGTGATATTTTTTTCTTCACCTTTTATTTGTCCAACAGGAAAATTTAAATTTCTGGCTTTTATTGCCGCGCTTACCTGGTTTAAGTTTATACCCTTTGTTAGCAATAATGCTTTATCAATTGTTATTCTTATCTGTTTTTCTTTTCCACCAAAAACAGTTATACCTGCAACACCTGGGATTTGTTCTATTTTTGGTTTTATATCATCTTCTAAAATATCTTTTAAATAATTTACATCCCTTTTTCCATTGACTGAACAAAAGAGTATTGGTATGTCTTCAAATGAAAATCTACTTATTATTGGTTCCTGAATATCATCAGGCAAATAAGGTCTCACTTGTGATAATTTGCTTCTTAATTTTAATTCAGCAAAATTAACATCAACCCCTAATCCAAATTCAGCTGTTATAATTGAAACACCTTCTCTTGTTGTTGATATAACTTTATCAATTCCTTCCAAAGTTGAAAATGCATCTTCAAGTGGTTTTGTAACCAGGGTTTCTATTTCTTCTGCAGAAGCCCCCGGATAAACAATGCTAACCATTATTGTTGGAAAATCAACCTTTGGCATTAAATCAACTGGTAATCTGAAATATCCTACAAGACCAAGTGTTATAATTGCAGCAAAGAGCATAATTATAAAAACAGGTCTTGTTATCGATAATTTTGGTAAATTCATTTTTTCCTCCGATTAATTTAAAATCAATTTATGTTTATTAAGTCAACTTTTACTTTTGACCCATCATAAATTTTAAAATTGCCATCAACAATTACTTCATCTCCATCAGATAAAGGTCCGATTATTTCAACCAGATTTTTATATTTAAATCCCTGCGTTATTTTTACCTGTTCTGCTTTTCCATTTCTATTAACAAAAACAAATGCATAGTCCTCTGCAAGTAAAATTGCGCGTTCAGGAACCACATAGTTTTCCACTTCTTCCAAAATTATGTCAACATTTGCAGACATTCCAATTTTCATTGTTTTACCTTTATTTTCTGCTTTTACAACAACAGTTCCTGCCATAATATCTTTGTCAATCACAGGTGGAACAGAAAAAACAGTCCCGGTCATCATAATTGCAGGGTCATTTATATATGAAATTTGTGCAATTTGTCCCTTTTTTATTTTAAGTAAATCATCCTGTCCTATGTTTAAAACAACTTTTATATTTTCATCATTTGCAATTTCTGCAACAGGTATTTGTGGAGAAACATTATCTCCTTTATCAATAAAATAAAGTTTTGTTACAACGCCCCCAATAGGTGCTTTCACAGGTGCGAGTTCATATTTAAAACCAATTATGTCTCTGTCTATATATGAAACAACAGAGTCCTTTTGAACGGTATCGCCTTCTGCAACTGCATTTTTTACAAATTTTCCAGGGACCTGGGAATAGACCTTAACCTGCGGGTCCCCTTCCACAATTCCCTGATAAGAAAGTATGTGCGGGATTTTTTGTTTTATGAGTTTTACAGCAGTTACATTGTAAACATTTTCTTTAAATTTCTTTACACTTTTAAAAATACTGATACCGATATTTAAAACAATTAAGCCAATTAAAATATAAACCGTCCATAAGGCAATACTTTTTACTTTTTTTCTGTCCATAAAATTTCCTCCTTGATAAGAATTTTTAAAGGCAAGTTTTTTTTATTTTATGAAATTCCTTAGTGTCTGTAGTTTTGTTGTGTAATTGTACATAGCATTTAGATAGTTCATTTTTGCCTGCATAAGCATTATTTCAGCATCCATTAAATCAATTGATTGAATGAGTCCATTAACATAATTTGTTTTTGCAATTTTATAGCCCTCTTCTGCCTGTTTTATTGTTTCATCTGCTGCTTCTATGATTTCTTTACTTTCATTTATTTGCATAAAAAGTGAATCAAGTTGAATTTTTAATAAATTTTCCATATTTTCGCGATTTAATTTTTGTTTTTCAGCAGTTGCGGATGCTTCTTTGACAGACGCTAAATTTTTAAAGCTGTCAAAAATTGTCCATTGAAGACCAATTGTTACATCCCAGGAATTCTGCCAGTATTCTTTTTCACTGTGGAAAGCTTCGTTGGTTGAATAATTCGTTAAATTAGCACTTATTGCAATAGATGGTAATAACATTGCAAGCGATAAATTCTTTTGATATTTTCCTATGTTTTCCAAACTTTTTGCAATTTTTCTTTCATCATTATTTTCAATAAATGATTTTTTTACATCGTCATAAACAAGATTTATTTTTTCATAATTTATATCACCAGTTAATTCAATTTCTTCATCAAGGTTAATTCCTATTGTATTTTTTAAGTTTTCAAGTGCCATTTTGTACTGTGTTTCAGCACTTCTTAATTTTGGTTTTGTGTTTGCGAGTTCAACTTTTGCACGTAGAACTTCAAAATTTGATGCCTGTCCATTTCTGTATTTTTCTTGGGTGATTTTTAAAAATTCTTCTGTTCTTTTTAATGATTCTTCAGTTATTTTATAAAGTTGTTGTGAAATTAATGCACCATAAAAAGCAGAAATAACATCAAGGTCAAGTTTTTCCTGTGCTTTTTTAAAATTTAACACCGCGATGTTATATGATTCTTCCGCGAGTTTATAACCAAAAAATGTTTTCCCAAAAGTAAAAACCGGCTGGGTTAAAGAGAGCCGCATTGTATAATAATTCTGTGTTCCCATTGGAAATGAAACCGGTGTTGGTCCCATAACTCCTGCTGGTATCTCAATATAAAATGCTTTGTAAAATGGCTCATAGCCACCTGTTAAATTAACAACAGGACCAAATGAAGCTGCTGCTTTTGCCAGCTGGGCTTCACTGATTTCTTTATCAAGTTTTGCCATTTTAAAATCTCTGTTTTGATTTAAAGCAAGATTATAGCAATCTTGATAAGTAAAAACCTTTTTATCCTGTGCTGATGGAGTTGTATTTGATGCAGCATCAGCCCCAAAAGACAAAGAATAAATGGTAAAACTTGTTAATAAAAGAAAAATAATTTTTTTATTCATAATTCAACTCCTAATAAAGAATTTTAAAACCAAGACCTGATTTAAAAATATGTATTTCATTTGTATCTTTTTCATAATAAGTAATTCCTGGTCTTTCTATGTTAAGAACAAGGGTTGCAATATCATTTAAAATAAGATTAATTGAAATCCCAAAATTATAATAATCACCTGTCCACGGAATGTCATATTCTTTTATGCTCTTTGAAACCATGTCAAATTTATTTCCGTGATAATTAGAAATAGATTTTCCCATTTCAAAAAGAAAAGAAGGATGAATAAAAAAATCAGGAAACAAATTTAGTTTAATACCACCAAACACAGGGACAAAGGTATAATGGTTTTGTTTGTTTGCCTGTTCAACAAAAAAACCAAAAGAAATACCAGCATAAATATCAAACCATTTTAAAATATCAATACCAAGTTTTCCGGAAAAATAAGGGGTATCCAGTGTGCCTGTTGAATTATTTTCTAAAAAAGAAGGGTCAATAATGGAACTATAACTTATTGAATATTCGCTAAAAAAAAGTTTATCAAAATTAAAAGCAAAAACATTTATGATGGATATTATAAAAATTGAAATAGTTAAAAATATTTTTTTCATACTTCACCTTCCTTATTTAAATTATTTACAATTTTATTAATTATATTTATTGCCTGTTTTTTTTCTTCCATTGTTAAAGCAGAAAGAATTTTTTCAATATAACGGTCATGAGATTGCATTATTTTTTTTGTTTTATTTTTTATATTATCCGAAACAGAAATCCACACGTTTCGTCTATCAATTTCATCCCTTTCCCTTTTTAAAATGCCTTTTTTAACAAGCTTATCAACAATTTCTGTCATTGTTGGGAGTTTTACATTTGCATCTTTTGCTATATCACTCATTTTTGCTTTTTTATGCTCACATAGATAAATTAATACTTCTGCCTGTGCAAGCGATAACTGTTTAACGGTATCATCAAATGACATACTGGGTTTTCTTTTTCTGATTAACTGTGTCATCTCTTTTAAACTTTTTACTAATTTTTTTGTTGTCTCATCCATTTTTAATATTCCTAATAATTAGCATTTTAATATTTAGTATGCCTAAATTATACAAAATTTTTGGTTATTTGTCAATATGTTTTTTAAACCACAAAATCGCTATCGCGATTTTAGGTTAAATTATTTGACTTTATTTTTAAAAATTGTAAAATAAAAAAAATTTATTAAAGGAGTTAAAAATGGAATTTATTAATAATGTAATTAATTACATAAAATCAAATTCAGTATTATTAAATTCGTCAATTTTTATTTTAATAATAATTTTGGGTCTTTTAGCAATTTATATTTTTAAAATAATTTATAAAAATGTTAAAAATAAAATTTTAAAAGAAAATTCTTCTGATTATCTAAAAATAATAAATGATGCAATTGAAAATACAGTAATTCCTGTCCTTTACATTTTTGTTTTTTATTTTGCTTTTACTTTTATAAATTCAAATGAAAAGTTTTTAAAATATTTAAATTTTCTTTTTATAATTTTAGTTACTTTTTATGGACTTAAGTTTTTAGTAAATTTAGTATCATTTTTGATAGAAATTTATCTTATTAATAAAGAAAAAGACAAATCCAAAATAAAAAATTTAAAAGGAATTTTAATTTTGTTAAAAATAATTATTTGGGTTTTGGGTGTTATTATAATTTTAGATAACCTTGGATATAAAATAACAACTGTTTTAGCAGGGCTTGGTATTGGCGGTATTGCAGTTGCTCTTGCTGCACAGAGTATATTCGGAGACCTATTTTCCTATTTTATTATTATTTTTGATAAACCATTTGAGGTAGGTGATTTTATTATAATCGGCGATTTAATGGGAACTGTTGAAACAATAGGGCTTAAAACCACACGGATAAGAAGTTTAAGTGGCGAAGAAATTATATTATCAAATTCTGACCTCACATCTTCACGTGTAAAAAATTTTAAAAGAATGCCAACTCGCAGGGTTATTTTTAAAATTGGTGTGACTTATGAAACCCCGATAGAAAAATTAAAAAAAATTTCTGATATTATAAAAAATATTTTTGAATCGCTAAAAGATGTAAAATTGGAAAGGGTTCATTTTGTAAGTTATGGTGACTTTGCTTTAAATTATGAAATTGCTTATATTGTTTTAAGCAGTGATTATATTAAATATATGGATTTACAACAAGAAATAAATTTTAAAATAAAAGAAGAGTTTGACAAATTAAAAATAGAATTTGCATATCCAACACAAACATTATTTATAAAAAAATCATAATAGTAAAAATGAATTAATTCACTATAATTTTTCAGTATTTTTAGGTTAAATACTCTAAAAAATCCTCAGATAATATTATATGAATATTATTTTCATAAGCAAAATCTTTAATTTTGTTATCTGAACTAACCACCGCATAATTTTTTGGTTTTTCTTTTCTTTTTTTTAAAATATCAATAATAACATCATCTGCTGTTTCTTCTTTTGCAGAAAAGATGATTTTAATTCCTGCTCTTGTTTCATATCCTCTGTGTCCCGATTCCTGAAATTTGCCATCAAAAACTAAAATTAAATCCACATTATTTATTTTTTTAAATTCTGATAAAAGCAATATCAATCTTTCCCGTTTTTTTTCAAGTGTGGGGTCATTTGGTTTTAATTTATACATTAAATTATAGCCATCAATAATAAGTTTCATTTTTATATCCTGTATTTTTTTAGTATTTCTTCTGAAGCTGGTTTTACTTCAATTTCTTCCTCATTTGATTTATTATAAACTACAACTTTAACTTTTTCCAATGTTTTAGCATCTGAATACCTTGCAACTGCTGATGCAATAAAAATTTTATCATAAAAAGTTAATTTACTTTTTGTAAAACCAATAGGCGATGGGACATCCTTGCATTCAAAAATAATTGCATTATCTTTAAATTCAAGCAAATTTTGATTATCCTGCAGATTTCTTCCTATTATAAATTTTATTTTATCTTTTCTAAAATGTCTGCCAATTGATAATAAAAAAACATCATCTTTTGTTAATTCATTTTCATTATTTAAAAAATCTTTTAATTTTTTTGAATAATTAATATCTGTTAAAATACAACCACCTGCTGGTGGCTTAATAAATTCAGTAAGGCCAAATTCTTTTGCGAGTTGTAATTGCGGTTTTCTTGAACGGCCTTTAAAATCGAGTAATTTATTCCTATCTACCCAGCCCATTTTTTCTGGCTCTGTTTCAGGTAAATGTTTTGCACAAAGCGGTCTTAAAAGAAAGCCCTGTAAGCCCGATTCTTTTTCAATGATTTCCATTGAATTTATATTTTGCGTCATTGGCCTCTGTCCAATTACTTCCCCGGTTATCACATAACCAGCATTAAAGACACCCATTAATTCTTTTGCTTTTTTTAACATTAAAATTTTACAATCAATACAGGGATTTAAGTTTTTTCCAAAACCATGTTTTGGTGCCTTTATCATTTTAAAAAAATCATAAGTTATATCAATTACCTTTACTTTTATATCATCAGGTAATTTTTCTTTATAAACTAAATTTCCATTTTCAAATTTATAAGCATTAAAAAGAAAGCCAGTATTAAAATTAACAGGAATAACATTTACACCAAGATTTTGCATAACTTTTACAGCAAGTAAGCTATCAAGGCCACCTGAAAATAATGCGATACAGGTATTTTTATTCATTTTTAGAAAATTATAAAAAAGGAATGCAATTTTACCTTAATACAGCGAGTTTGGAAAATTTATAGACAGATTCATCTTTTGTTTTTGCTTCTATTTTATAAATATAAACGCCTGAACTTACCTTTTCTCCGTAATCATTCAAACCATCCCATTTTACCCTGTTTTCCCCCTGTTTTATATCAGTTTGATTAACAAGATTATTTTTTACATCATAGAGTTTTAATGTTCGTATTAGTTCGCCTGATAAGGTAAAGAATTTTACTGTTATATCTGCCTTCACAGATAAATTAAAAACAATGACTGTGTCTTTATCAAATGGATTTGGATAATTGGTTACAATTTCCAATTTTAAATCAGGCACAATAACTTCAAGGTCTGTTTCATTTGTTTCATAACGATTTATTTTTTCATTGCATAATAAATTTGCTTTATTTTTTATATGCAGCCCTTTTTGCGCATTATCTGATATTGCAGCAGCAAATGACACACTTCCCTGCTGACCAACATTTACAGTTCCTATATTAAAGGAAATAATTTTTGTTACAGGGTCATAGTTTCCACCGCTGCCTGTAATATAAATATGCATATCTGGTAAAGTATCCCATATTACAACGCCGGTTGCTGATGAATTTCCGGTATTTCTATAATTTATAGTATAGGTAACTGTGTCTTTTAAATTAGCAGGATTTGGCATCACACTTTTTGACAGAGAAAAATCAGGAGCAGGCGTTGGAGTCATTGTTGGTGTAAATGTTGGTGTATTTGTGAAGGTTGGCGTAAATGTTCTTGTAAAAGTAGGTGTATTTGTCGCCATAACGCAAACAACTGAACTATTTGATGTTTTTGAAAAAAGTGAATTACCTGTTGAATCAGTATAATGTGCATCTGCAGAATTTGTTATACAGTTTCCAGCAGGTGCATTTATTCTTAAATACAAATCAAAAAAGTCCTGACCACCATTAGCCGGAATTAAAGGATTTAAAGCCCAGGTAAATACATTTCCGGTGCTGCCAAGCGGTGCTTTGCTAGCACCTATGTAATCTGTATTTGCTGGTATTGTATCAATAACAATTGTATTATATGCATCTCCCATACCATTATTTGTAAATTTTATTGTATAGGTAACTGTGTCCCCCTGATAAACCTGTGATTTATCAGCACTTTTACTTAAATTTGCTTGTGGATATAAAAATTCAACATCAACGACAACGCCTGAAAAGACCTTTTCCCTTCCCTTTAAATTTTGATACATTAAATAAATTTTATTATTAGATACAATTTTATATGTAGTATTATTATTTAAGCTATAAAATTTTAATGCCTGATCAGGTGTTGCACCTGTTGTTTGAATAAGTGGCGTTGTTCCGCTATACGCATTTGTTCCATGTTCTGTGGCGGCGCCAACGTCAACTAAATTTCCCTGAACAATTTGAACAGTTGTATTAGGTAAAGGACAAAGAGCAATTAAAATTCCGCCTTTATTATCAGTCCACCAGTCAAGATTTGGCGGCCATGTTCTTGAAGCAGAATAAGTTGCGTTGCCAAGGTAAAATTCTGTTCCTACTGCAATTTTTGTATCTGCTGCTTCAAGATAATCTGCCTGTCCATAATGTGCACCAAAAATATTTGAACCACCTACTGCTTGAATAGGACCGCCTGATTTTAAAACAATTTTTACAAAACTACCGTAGTATTCTGCAGCAGATGGCGATAACTGGTCATCGTAAGGCAGTCCATTATAAATGGTAGTGCTGCTTTGTCCCGCGATACTCACATTTGATTTCCAAAGAACCCAGGTTCCACTATTTCCAAATGCACCGGTATTTATTGGAACAGGATCAACAACACCGCTACTTGATGATCTGTATTTATAAATATCAACAACAGCATTATTCCCTGCCGGTGCCACATTTGTAATAACGAGTTCTCCTCTTCCAGGATATGAATTATTGTAAACATATGCTTTTGAAATACAACCGTATAAAACATCAGAATCAGCATCAGATATTTTATTTCCTTTTTTATTTACTGCAAAGGTATTATTATTATCATGATCACTATCTCTGTCGCCTTGTGAACAGGATGCATCTGCAACACAACCACCACAGGGTTTTCTGAATCCAGCAAATAAATTTCCTTTCCATACAATACCAATTGCATCACCGTTATCTTCACCATTACTATCAAGGCCCCTTAAAATTACTTTATAATCCCCTTCACATGTTCGCGTTGTTCCCCCATACATCCAGATTCCGCCTGTTGATGATGTTTCTGGTGCAACTGTATTGCTTACTCTGAAATACCAGTTTTGTCCAAAATCAGTTGAAACATAGATATAAGCAGCAATTGGAAAATCATTCAAATTTATAATGCCAAGTGAATCACCAAATGCAGGATTGTCTGAATGCATTGGTGTAGTTGAAAATGGATTTCTGTCATAATAAAGGTGAGCATAAAATGTTGAGCCAGAAAATTTATAATCGGTTGACATAACAATTATTTGGGAATCAGACCAGTTATCATCAACAATGGAATCAAAAACCCATAGAAAGGGTTTATTAGATGTTAGTTTAAAATAACGGGTATTAACATTATGAGAAAGGACTTCATTCAAGCCATTACTTATTGCACAATCACCTGTGCTATTATTATAGGAGGGAACATCATTTGGAAAATTAATAACTCTACCAGCATTATAAGGTGTCCCACCATTAATTGTAGTTGGATTATTCATCTGTGTCATTGCATTATCAGCATAAGTTAAAGTAAATCTTGAATCATCAGCAAGCGAGTAGATATGAATGAAGCCCATATTTTTTTTTATGTTATCTTCCCAGGCGCCATAAGTTACATATTGCACAGCACCACCAGGTGTTTTAACAATTGTTGTAAAAACCGGCATTGATTTTTTTACACCTTCTTCATTACTCTGGACATAAGCAATATTGCGTATATTTGCTGTTCCTGTATTTAATGTGGAATCAATTTGAACTGTTATTGTAACGCTGATTGATGAACCAGCAGGTAAATTGCCAATATTTTGACTCCAGATGCCGGAATTTACACTTCCAGAAGTTGCATTTATAAAAGAAGTTCTTTGGGGAATTGTATCCCAGAGTAGAACACCTGTTAAATCAGATGGTCCCGTATTTTCACAATATATAATATAGGTAAGAACTGAACCAAGAGATGCAGCTGGCTTATTTACACTCTTATAAATATTCATTGCAGAAAATAAATTTAAAGAAAAAAATAAAATTGATAATATAAAAAATAACTTTTTTGTCATATAACACCCTTTATAAATCCAAAACCGCTAAAACGGTTTTGAGAAACTTTAAAGTTCATATTAGTAATTATATTATACAAAATTTTTATAAAAATATCAAATTTTTTCTGAAGCCTAATTATAGAAACACTATTTATTATTTAAATCATTATATTTTAAATATATCACTTTTTAAGTGATATATTTGAAATTTATCTTGACTTAAATTTAATTTTTTTATATTGTATAAAAAATTTTAAAAAAGGAGAATTAAAAATGGGAGCACTACTTGCGTTAATTTCTTTATCACTTTTTATAATTGCCTATTTTACTTATGGAAATCTTATAAGTAAAATTTTAAAAATTGATAACAATAATAAAGCACCTTCCCATACAAAAAATGACGGAGTTGACTATGTTCCAACAAACAGATTTATTTTACTTGGGCATCATTTTGCGTCTATTGCTGGAGTAGGGCCAATTGTTGGACCAATTTTAGGATCTACTTTTGGCTGGGGACCTGCTGTCCTATGGATAATACTCGGAAGTATTTTTATAGGTGGCGTCCATGATTATGTTTCAATGGTTATTTCAATGAGAAAAGAAGGAAAAACAATAGGGAGTATAATAGAAGATTTTTTAGGTACAGAAGGAAAAAAAGTTTTTCTTATTTTCACCTGGTTTACTTTAATTTTAGTAATTGCCGTATTTACAATAGTTGTCTCTAACACATTTATTGAACACCCGGAAGCAGGGACTGCTTCAATTCTATTTATTTTACTTGCTATAATTTTTGGTTATTCCATTTATGTGTTAAAATTAAATATAAGTATAGCAACTATAATTGGCATAATACTTTTGTTTTTTTCAATATACTTAGGAATAAAATTTCCAATAAAATTATCATATAATACATGGGCAATCATTCTTTTAGTATATATTTTTATTGCATCTGTTACACCTGTCTGGATTTTATTACAACCAAGGGATTATTTAAATTCTTTTCTTTTATATGTGTTAATAATTGGAGGTTTTATTGGAATTATTTTTTATAAGCCAGATATTAAATTAGAATTTTTTAAAGGATTTTATGATTCAAATTTAGGTTTACTTTTCCCGATTCTTTTTGTAACAATTGCTTGTGGCGCTATTTCTGGTTTTCATTCTTTAGTTGCCTCAGGAACAAGTTCAAAGCAGATTGATAAAGAAACAGATGCAAAATTTGTTAGCTATGGCGGAATGTTATTAGAAGGTATGCTTGCCATAATATCGGTTACAGCAGCAATAATTTTAACCAGAGCAGAGTACCAGCAGGCAGTTAAAAATCCGGTTCTTTTATTTTCAAATGGGGTTGGTAATTTTTTACATTCAATAGGTATTTCTTTAAAATTTTCTGTGTCATTTGCTGCTCTTGCAATAAGTGCTTTTGCTTTAACATCTCTTGATACATCAGCAAGAATTGGCAGATATACATTTCAGGAATTTTTTGAAAAATCAAGTTTTGGTTTATTAAAAGATAAAATAATTGCTTCACTAATAACTGTAGGGGCAGGGGCATTGTTAGTATTTAATAAACAGGGGGCAATGTCAATATGGCCCTTATTTGGTTCTGCCAATCAAATGCTTGCCGCACTTGCATTACTTACAGGGACCCTTTATTTTATAAATAAGGGGCTGAAAAAGGAAATTGTTTTAATCCCTGCCTTTATTATGTTTACAGTAACAATAACTGCTTTGTTAAATGTTATTTTTAATAATATAAAAACAAAAAATATACTATTAATTATAATAGGTATTATCTTATTTATAACTGCTTTGTATATACTTTTCTTACCTTTTAAAAAAAAGAAAAAGCAATAAACCGTAGAGGTTCTAATTTTTAGAGTTCTTCGGATATAACCCCATTTTTTATATAGAATTTCTTATCTATTTTAATTGACTTTAAATTATCCAAAGATGTTGTTGTAATAAACACCTGTTTAAATGATGTTATAAAATTTCCTATATTTATTCTATTATTTTCATCCAGTTCTGATGAAAAATCATCAAGCAAAATAATGGGGGAATTGTTATTTTTCTTTTTTAATAAAATTGCTTCGGCAAATTTTAGCATTAAGGTAATTATCCTTTGTTGTCCTTCTGAAGCATAAAATTTAGCCGATTTATTAAAAAATAATACATCCATATCATCCCTGTGCGGACCTATTAAAGAAACAGATCGAACAATTTCCTCATTAATTAATTTATCAATCTGGTTTTTAAAAGTGTTTTTTACAGAATCAAGGGTAAATTCATTAAAAAATTTAGCAATATAATTTAATTTTATAGTATTAAATTTTTCAGGCAATTCATTTTTAATTGTTGTATTTAATTCTTCAATGATTTTATATCTATTAATAATTATTTGTGACCCATATTCAATCATTTGTAAATTCCAGGGCTCAAGAATATTTCTATTTTGTTTTCCTTCTTTGATATTTTTAAGTAAATAATTTCTATGGGCTATAATTTTTTGATATTTTTGAATAAGTTGATAATAGCCATTGTTTAAAATAAAGAGTAATTCATCTAAAAATCGTCTTCTTGATGCTGGGTCAGATTTTAGCATTTGAATACTTTCAGGAGAAAATATTACAATTGGAACAGTACCAATTATATCAGATATGCGTTTAAGTTTATTATTGTTTATTTTTATTATTCGTTTTTTTTGTGATTTTGAAAATTCAGAAGAGATATTTTTTTGGACACCATTAAAATTGATTTCAAGTTCAACTGCAATTTTATCGGTGTTTTCAAGAACAAGAAATGAATCTTCCGATGTTCTAAATGATTTTGTCATACAGGTCCAGTAAATTGCTTCAATTATGTTTGTTTTTCCAGAGCCATTTTCGCCATAAAATATATTTGTTCCACTTGAAGGGAATAATTCAACATTTGTATAATTTCTGAAATTATTTAATTTTATTTTATTTATTTCCATTTTACACCTTTTTTAAAATGTTCCACGTGGAACAATTTGTAAAAAATCACCGGTATGTATTAAAAATGTTCTACGTGGAACAATTTTTATTATTGCCCGTTTTCCACAACTTTTTCACAATTATCAAACATCTTTTTCCTGAGTTATTCAAGTCATAATCAAATATATTATCTATCTTAAATCCAAGCAAATCACATAATTTATTATCAGATAAAATTTCTGATTTTTGCTTATTACTCGCATAATACACACAATATCCACTATTTTTAATTAGAGGCAAAGCAAGTTTCATAGAAATATCAAATTTTGCCAGTGCTTTTATTAAAGCACAATCAAATTTATCAGCATAGTTATTCATTTTAGATAATTTTTCAGCTCTTTCATTGATTATTTCAATATTATTTATAAATAACTTATTTTTAATGTGTTTTAAAAAAGAACATTTTTTCCTGTTTGCTTCTATCAGGAAAAAACGTTTATTTTTAAAATATAATGCATTTGGAATACCTGGAAAACCAGCTCCAGAACCAATATCCAATATAGTTTCACAATGTGAAACAATGTTTAATTTTATAAAATAAAGCGAATCTATGAAAAGTTTTATTATAATATCTTCATCACTTTTTAAACCGGTTAAATTAAATTTTTTATTCCATTCTTTTAATTCCAAAAAATATGTAATGATATTATCAATGAACTCATTTTTTAAGTCGGGTAAATCCATTTTGTTTAAATTTTCTAAAAATAGTTTTTTAATTTGCATTGTAAACTCTTTTTTTGCCCGAAAGTAAAATTAATGACTTTCAGGAGAAAAATAAAATCGTGACTAATATATTTTTATAAGTTAAAAAGTTATTTAAAATTATAAAAGATTTGTTATAATAAATCAAGAAGTATAAAAACCTCAAAATTGTTATCGCGATTTTCAGGTCGCGACAGAAGCGATTTTCAGGAAAAATACTCTTTGAATTTAGATATATGCAGTTTTAAGTAAAAGTTTTAAAAATTACTTTATTGTGATTTGGGTAATTTTAAATAAAAAGGGAGGTGTAGTGAATGAAAAAATTACTTTTATTTTTCGCGGTTATTTTGCTTTTATCCTGCTCGCAGCCGGTAAAAGAAATTGTTCTGCCAATTCCAGAAAAATTTATTGCATTTCTGGACTACAACACGGCAGAAGATGGAACTGAGTTTGGAACTGTGTTAGTTGTTTCAAGGACTATAAGAGGTAAAGTTTTACTGACATTTAAAAATATTAAAGAAAGCATTACAGTAAATCCTGGTGAAATAAAAAGATTTAATTCAAAAATTAAAATTATAAAAGGTGAAAAAATAAAAATTGCAGCAAGTGGTATAACACAGGAAATCCCTATCAAGTATGAAAAATATTTGGGGCTACCGCTTGGTGGTGTAGAAACAAAATCAGCAATGTTTACGGATAACACAAAATTTTTTGCAACAAAATCAAAACAAAATTTTATAACCTTTTATCATATATCAAAATCAAAAGAAGGAAGTTTTGGTTTGCCAGACAAAGATACTGTTTGGTATGCTATTGCTTTTAAAAATAAAATTACTATTTCTGATAAAGATGGTTTACTTATTTTAAAAGATTTTTCTGGCAAGAATAAAGAAATTTATTATGTGACAACCTATTATTATGATACCGATTATAACTTTGTTGGTGGTTTTCCTGGCTGGGAAGCAAGATATTTAAAGCAGATAAAATAATTTGAAATTGGAAAAGAAATTTGTTAGATAAAACTAAAGATGTGGGCAATGAATAATTTTAAAAAAATAGGGAGATAAAGGCAAGTGAGGAAAGATTTTATTAATGCAAGAAAAGTAAAATAAAAAAAATCTAACATTATTTTGGGTTGCGGGTTTTAAATTATACTTCAGTCACGAGAGGTAGAATCAGAATAAAAAATGCATAAAGAATTAAAAATGCCCTTTTAATCTTCCTTTAGAAACTAACCATTACCCATAAGATAGCCAGTGTTATGTAGTACATTCAATTTTTTTGATTTCTATGTGCTAATAAGCAACCGGGAATAAAAACATGGCTGGTGCCAGAGCAATTTTTTCATTAAAATCAGAAAATGCCGTAACTTGCAATTAACAAGGGGTTGGATTTTTAGTGGCACAAAAACAAAGCGGAGCACTCGGCTGACGCGGGAAAACCGAAGCACTTGAATTAGCTGCTTGAACTTTGATAACAGTGTTTAAGAATATAGCCCCAAAACGTCCTGATTTTATTCAAAAATTGTCTGGCACCAGCCATGTTTTTTTGAGATGTTACACTGATAACAAGCAACCGGGGACAAAAACATGGCAAGTGCCAGAGCAATTTTTTCATTAAAATCAGAAAATGCCGTAACTTGCTAATAATATGGGTTGGATTTTTAGTGGCACAAAAACAAAGCGGAGCACTCGGCTGACGCGGAAACCTATGCACTTGAACTCCCCGCTTGAACTTTAATAAAAGGTCTCAAGAATATATTTCCAAAACGTACTGATTTTATTCAAAAAATTGCCTGGCTGTCAGCCACGGGCCAAAATTAAAGATGTGGGTAATGGACAGTTTTAAAGAAAGGAAAGGGGGATTTTATTTATGTAAAAAAAGTAAAGCAAAAAATTTACTTTATATTTTTTAAAAGCCTACCGTGACTGAGGCGTTACGGTTTTAATTTTTTTTTACATTGACTTTATTAAAAAAACATTATATTATAAAATAAATTTATACATAGAGGAAAATATGCAAAAAAAGTATATTTTTTGTTTATTTATTGTTTATTTTATATCAAATTTATTTGCACAGATAAATCCGCAAGAAGAAAACGTTTATGCTGAAAAGGTTTTTTATGTTTTTGAAGATAGCAAAAATTTATATCAGATTGCATCTATGGATTTAAATGGGGAAAACAAACAGATTTTAACAAAAGAAGGTAATAACTGGTGTCCTTCTGTCTCGCCAAAAGGTGATTTAATTGCTTTTTTTTCTGATAGAACAGGGAATATAAATTTATGGATTATGGATATTGATGGAGCCAATCAAAAACAACTCACCTTTGATGAAAATTCAAAAAATAAAATTGACCTTTATAATCGCGGGCAAATTTCATGGACAAAGGAAGGCGATTATATTTTATTTTTATTCAATGGAGATATATGGCAGGTTGATATATCAGGTAATAATCCATTTTCTTTAACATCAACCAATGATGTTACTATGTTTAAATTTTGTCCTGACAAAACAAAAATACTTTATTCACGCGAAAAAACAAAATACCATAATGGTTTATGGATAATGTTGGCTGATGGCACCAATCAATTACAGATTGAAAAAAGTTTAATTAAATACCCTGCATTTGATTGGGTAACCAATGATAGAATTATTTTTTTTAATAATTCAGAAATTTATTCAGCAATGTTTAATGGGACTGATAGAAAAATAATTTTACAAACAAAATATCCATTTAATGAAATTTCCTGGAGTAAACCGGAATCGGTAGATGGATATGTGGCATTTATTTCTGATGAAAAAGAAAATCCAGATATATGGATAAGCGACTCTACCGGAAAAAATTTAAAGCAGATAACAGAAAATTCTGGTTTTAATCCAGTATGGTATAAAGATGGAATAACGCTGTTTTTTATTGAAAAAAACGATTTATATAAATTTAATATAAATACTTTAGAGAAAAAAAGGTTAACATATCATTTTCAATCATATTATCCTTTAATTGCAGAAGTAAAAACTAAAAAGGTCAAGCAGGGGAAATAATGAAAAAAATAAATTTAATTCTAATAATTTTAATTTTGTTTTTTATCGGATGCGCTAAAAAAGTAGAAGCACCAAAACCAACACCAACTTCAACACCAACCCCTGTTCCTAAATTAGAAAAAATAGTTTATACATACAATGGACATCTTTTCTGGATAAATACGGATGGCTCTGGCAAACAGGAATTATTTGCCGATAATTTAAGTAAATGGTTTCCATCTGCATCGCCTGATGGATGGTATATTACTTACTGGGTTTATGCAAACAATGAATATAATTTATTTCTTGGGAATTTAAAAAATAAAACAACAACACAGTTAACCTTTGATAAAGCGGCATTTGAAGGAGATGTTAATAATTTTAATATAGGAAATGCGCCATCATGGGATAAAGAAGGCAAATTCATAGTTTATTCAAGGTTTAAAGATATATGGAAAATTGATGTTGATGGTTTTAATCAACTCGCATTAACAGAAACACATAATTGTTTTGCTCCTTCTTTATCAATAGAAAATAAATATGTATTTTCAAAAATAGAAAGTGAAGATACATATAATTTATACATAAGAAATCTCGGTGAACAATTAGATACAAAGTTAACAACATTTGTTAATAAAAAAGTGGGGGGGAGTTCTTTTTCACGCGATGGGAAAAAATTTGTTTTTACAGTTGTTGATGAAGGTAATGTTAATATTTATTTATATGATTTGAATTCAAAAACTGAAAAACAGTTAACTTATGATGGAAAAAGTTTTTCGCCTGCATTTAATTATGAAGGAAATAAAATTATTTTTTCAAGCACAATTACAGATAAATTTCAACCAGAGATTTGGATGATGAACATTGATGGAAGTGAGAGAATAAGAATAACAAATGATGGCGGTGTATGTCCTTCATTTTTGATGCGAATACTTGCAGAGCCATTGCCAACGCCAACAGTTATTGTTGAAAAAAAACGGGTAAAACAGGATGAGTCACTGGAAAAAATGATTGGAGCAGAGGGGGCAACGCCACAACCAACTCTTACATATAATTTAACTCCACCACCTATTGAAACAAAAGTTATTGTTCCAACGCAAATTAAAGTAATAAAGCCAGAGGTTGAAGAATTAAAAGTAAAAGTTATTAAAAAGGATGATTTGCTTTTATTTTATCCTGTAATTCATTTTGATAGTGCCTATGCAAATATTAAGCCGGAATTTTATCCTATACTTGATGATATGGCTAAAATAATTAAAAAATATAAAATTTCAAAAATAAGAATAGAAGGGCATACCGATAATGACCCGATAAAAACAAAGGAATACCCATCAAATCTTGCACTATCAATTGCAAGGGCAAAAGAAGTAAGAAAATATCTTTATCAAAAACATAAGATTGATTTAAAGAGAATGATTATAAAAGGATATGGTGAAAACAAACCAATAGTTCCCAATGATTCAGAAGAGAATAAATATAAAAATAGAAGAGCTGAAATTATTATTGTAATTGATAAGAGTGAAAAAAATATAAAATTTGAAATGCCACCGACTTTAACTCCAACACCAACTGAAACGCCAACAGTAGAACCGACTTCAACGCCTACACCAACTCCTACACCAAAACTAAATTTTTTCCAGAAAATTTTTAAACCAGGAAAGAAAGCAAAAAAATCTGCTACCTGGTAAAAATTTAGTTTGCATTACATCATAATACTTGTTATAAAATTAAAAGGTAAATGCATAAGATTTATAGTAATAAATAAAAAAATTATTATTGACAAAAAGAAATTTTTTTATATAATTTTTGAAAAAAAAAATTAAGGAGGAAGTTATGAGGAAAAAATTGTTGTTGGTTTTGTTGTTTTTTGTTTTATCTGTTTTTGCTTTAATTATGTTTGGTTGTAAGGGTGATAAAGGAGATACAGGAGCAACAGGTCCAACAGGCCCAGCAGGTACACCTGGAACACCCGGGGATTCAATTGTTTCTACAACATTTCAAAATGGAATTTATCCTTCGACTGGGTATACAAATATAATTGATGCCTATATTGGTTCAGATAGCAATGAAAGTACTAATACTGGGACAGAAGATGGTTTGGATGTTGGCTTTTTTTGGTTGTATTTACCACCACCTGCAAATATAACTCTTAAAGCAAGAGATAGAACAGTTATAAAAATTGATACCAGTTTATTAACAGGACAAAATATCACTGTTAAAAATGCAAAATTAACTTTATATGTTGCTGGTTATTATAATACAACTACCCCAACTGTTCAATCATTGAATATTGCTGCATATAAATTAAAAGATCATCAGTTTACTGAAAGTGATGTTACATGGATAAAATATGATAGTTCAAATAATTGGACAAATCAAGGTGGTGATTTTGATATAACGCCGATCAGTGATAAAATTACAATAACTTCTGAAAAAGTAAACACATATGTATCTTTAAATTTAAACCCATCTATTGTCCAAACATGGATAGATGACCCTTCACAGAATAAAGGAATAATTCTGATTGCAGATGAAGAAGGAATTGTAACAAATAAAATGTATTATGTTGTTTTTGTATCCAGTAATTATAGTGAAATAAGCAAAAGGCCAAAATTAACTGTTTATTATACTTTGAATTGATTTAAAAACAGTATCAGGTAAAATTTCGTCCATACATTTGACATTATTACATTTTGTCTTATCGCAGGGTCTGCAGGGGACTGCAGATGTTAATACTATATTATTTTTATCCTGATATGCCCAACCGTGTTCATTGGTTGGACCAAAAAGGCCAATTGTTTTTTTATTTAACGCATTAGCAATATGCCTGACACCACTATCATTTGATACTATAATATCACCAAAATAAATTATGGAAGCGAGTTGACGTAAATTTGTTTCTGGTATAAGTATTCCAGGCATATCTGAAACAAAATTTTTATCATCCGGTCCCCATAAAATAATTATTTTTGCATTTTTTAAATTTTTATTTATTAAATTAATAAGTTCAAACCAGTATTCTTTTTTCCATCTTTTAGTTACCCAGGTCCCAGAAGGACATAGCATAATTTTTAAATCGTTATCTCTGATTTTATTTTCTTTTAAAAAATTTTCACCGAATTTTATTTCTTCTTCAGTTAATTTTAAAATAGGAGGCGCATTTATCTTTTCAAATTTAAAACCGAGCAAAGAAGCAAGGTATAAATAGCGATTTGCAACATACAGGTTTTCTTCTCTGTAATCAATTCTTTTATTATAAACAAAATTTAAAAAATAACGCCTTTTGTCTAAAATTTTAAATCCAATTTTTTGTTTTGCTTTTATATAAAAAGAAATATAGGCAGAATAATAACTGCTTTCAAAATCAATAAAATAATTATAAGTTTCTTTGGAAAAAATTTTTTTATAATGATTTTTCATAGCAATTATTTTTAAAAATTTTGGGAGATGTGGATATAATTCTTCAAAAATTATAATTTTATCAATAAATGGATTGTTTTCCAGTATGGGAGCTGCCCTTTTACCTACAAAATAATGTATTTGGCAATCTGGAAAAGTTTTTTTTATTTTTTCTATTGCACGGGTTGTAAGCAAAACGTCGCCAATTGCACCAATTTTAAAAACAAGAATTTTCATTAAATAATTATTTGGAACTCGTATCTTTCATAAGATTTTTCATCATTGCTTTAATCTTTTTTCATCTTTTGCCTTATTAAAACTGTTACGCATTAGATTTTCCATATCAATAAACTTTATATTTTTATCAGGTATAAAATTATTATCTGAAATTTTTATCCCTGTTTTTAAATCAACAATTTCAGAAATTGTTTTTGTTTTTTCATAGACAGTTTCTGTTTTTATGACAAAATTATCTTTTACACTTTTCCATTCCTTTATTTTAAAATTTATTCCATCAATGCTGCAATCAAATTCGTAAATTTCGCAATTTTTATCATTAATTTTTTCATTGCCTGTTTTTTTTGCTTTTTCCCTGCATTTATTAAGTTCTATATTATTTTTTTCTGGATTTTGCTTACTCATTATTGGATATTTAACGCCTTGTTTCTCCTTGGGATTAATAATATAAACATATTTGTTATCAATTATGGTTACATATTGATTTCCATCTTTATCCTTGCCTTCGATGCGCATTTTATTTTCTTTATAATAAACATTCTGTATTAGAGTTGCTTTTTCTGAAGGGCTTTCAGTTGTTATTTTTGATGTCCATTCTGCAGTTTTAAAAGGAATATAAGAAAAAATTTCTGTTTTTTCAGCATAAACATAAGTAAAAAATAAAAGAAAAATAAAGAAAAGTAATTTTTTCATAACTTTACTCCTTTTTTATAAAAAATGTTACTTATTTATGGTATTATATTATAATAAAATAAAAGTGCAAGGAGTTTTTAAATGGATAAAATTTACGATATTTTAAACTATGATTATGAATTTAATGAAAAATTAATTGCCCAAAAACCACTACAAAAAAGGGATGAATCAAAACTACTTGTATTAAATAAAAAGACCGGGGAAATAATACACGATAGATTTTTTAATTTAATAAATTACATAAATTCAGGTGATTGTCTTGTAATTAATAATACAAAGGTTTTACCTGCGCGACTCTTTGGAGAAAAAAAAATGACAGGTGCTAAAATTGAAATTCTTTTAGATAATTTTTTGGATGAAAATATTGCAGAAGTTATGATGAAAAATTCGAGGCGTATAAAAGAAGGAGACATAATTTTATTTCCTGGTAAATTATCTGCAGAAGTTTTAAATAAAAAAGGAAAAATGGTTGATTTAAAATTCAATTTTAAAAAGCAAAAGATAATAGAAATTTTTAAAAAATATGGTTTTATGCCACTACCGCCATACATAAAAGAAAATAAATTTGATGAAATTCATAAAAAAACATATCAAACTGTTTTTTCAAAAAAAGAAGGGGCAAAAGCAGCACCTACTGCCGGCTTTCATTTTACACAGGGCTTATTAAATAAATTGAAAAAAAATGATGTGAAAATTGCTCAAATAACACTTCATACAGGCATTGGCACTTTTGAACCGATTCTTACAAAAGATATAAGAGAGCATAAAATGCATTTAGAATATTTTGAAATTAATAAAAAAGCAGCGGATATGATAAATGAAACAATACAAAAAAATAAGGAAGTTATTGCAGTTGGAACAACATCTTTGAGAACTCTGGAGAGTTGTGCGGAAAATGGAAAAGTGAATGAAAAAAAAGGAGAGACATCGCTATATATATATCCGGGGTATAAATTTAAAATAGTTAATAAACTTATAACCAATTTTCATTTACCTAAAACAACTCTTTTTATTCTGGTTTGTGCGTTTGCAGGAATTGAAAATATAAAAAAAGCATATAATGAAGCAATAAAAAATAATTATAGATTTTATTCTTATGGTGATGCAATGTTAATTATATAAATATGCGGAGGCGAAATGAAAGCATCAATAATAATACCAGTTCATAATTGTGTTGAATATACGAAAAAATGTATAGAAAGCATAAGACAGAATGCAAACAGTGATGACTATGAAATTATAGTAATAAATAATGCGTCAAATGATGAAACAGAGGGCTATTTGAAAAGTTTAGGTGTAATTGTTATAAATAATAAAGAAAATGTTGGTGTTGCAAAAGCATGGAATCAGGGAATAAGAACTGCAAAAGGTGAATTTTTATTTATAATAAATAATGATATTATTGTGTGTAAAAATTTTATTGAAAATATGATTAATTTCTACGAAAAAGAAAAAAACATAGGAATAGCAAGCCCTGGCACAAAAGAAGGTGAATTAAATTATGATTTTGAAATTTATTCGGAAAATTTTATAAAAAAAATGAAAAATGTAAAAGAAAAGGGTTTTTGTGGCTGGTTTATGGTAATAAAAAGAGATAGATTTGAAAAAGTGGGCTTGTTTAGTGAAGAATATAATATAGGAATAGGAGAAGATACAGATTTTTATTTCAGGTTAAAAAAACTTGGTTATGAAAGTTATATAACAGGCGCTGCTTTTATTCATCATTTTGGGAGTAAAACAATAAAAGAAATAAAAAATAAAATAGGTGATTATTTTGAAAAAGAAAATATAAAAAAATTAAAAGAAAAATGGGATATCAGTGAAAAAAATTATATAATTCGTAAATTAATTAATTTAAAAAAATTTATTAAAAATTTATATTTTAAAATTTTTTATGGATATACTTTGATTTCGTAAGTATATTATGTATTTAATATAAAATAATTTTGCCTTTATATTTTTCATTATTTGATTTTATGTAAAAAATATAAATACCTGCGGGTAAATCATTTCCAGATTCATTTTTAGCATACCATTCAAAAATATCATTGTTTATTTTTGTAGAGAATACATAAGTACCTGCAAGATTATAAATTTTAATCTCAGAGCCAGGAATTATTCCTGTAAAAACTATTTTATTATATGGTGAATTATTTCTTTTCCAAGGGTTTGGATAAATTTTTATTGTTGCCGTGAAATTTGAAATAGTAGTTGGTAAAATAGTTAAAGTTTGAGATGGGGTAAAAGTTGGTGTTATAGTAAAAGTTGGGGTTACGGTAAAAGTTGAGGTTATGGTAAAAGTTGAGGTTAAAGTTGGGGTATGTGTTGCTGTACATTTCGAAAGGGTTATTGTTTCAATTGGTGTTGCTTGTTCATTATATACTTTTAAATAAAAATTACACATATCTAAATCAGCTATGCCATAACAATAAGTCTTCATAGTATATACAGTATATGTTTCTGGAACAGGGTCGTATAAAGGTGCTCCGGCACTTCCTATTATAATATGATGGATATTATTTACAAAATTGTGTTGATAAAAGTGTGAATGACCAGAAAGGACTATGTCAACTCCATAAGGTTCAAAAATATTTTGTGTCATATTTATCATAACAGGGTCCTCGCCGTGTCCGCCCCCGCAATAAGCAGGATTATGTGAAATAACTATTTTCCATTTCTTTGTGGATGCTTGTATATCATTTTGGGTAAAGGTATACTGCGAGGAACCTAAATTGTAACCCCCAGGGTCATAATTGTTAAGAACTAAAACATGCATTTCTCCAAAATCAAATGAATAATATGATTGCGAATTTGAATTTGAAACAGGTGCTTGATGAAATGCTTGTGTATTTATTCCCCATCCTTCATGATTGCCTACAGCGTTAAAATAAGGAATAAAAGAAATAATGTTTAATTGATTATTTCTGAACCATTCATTTTTATAACTATCATATGAACCATCAGAACAAAGGTCGCCACCATAAAGACATAGGTCAGGAGATGATTCTTTTATATGTTGTGCTACCATATCATGAATATTTGTATTTGTTCTAAAATCAGCGGCAAAAGCAAAACGGATAATAGTTCCTTCTAAAGGTGCTGTTTTAAAAGTAAAATCGGTTGACCATGGACCACCATCATGAGAGACGGCATAGTGGTAAAGTGTATTAGAAAGTAAATTTGCTATTTTTATTTTGTGAATATATGAATTTGTCCCTGTTGTTTGAGCAATTGATTCAGTTGAGGCAAAATTTCCATAATTTGTATCAGTACCGTATTTGACAAGAACTGTATTAGTTGAATCGCATTCTACAATTATATAAATACTATTATTTGTACATGCCTGTAAGTATGGTTGCATAATAATACTGGCATTTAATGAAGTTAAAAAAGAAAATATGAAAAATTGTAAAAAAAAACTTTTTTGTATCATAATAATATGATACCAATTTATAATGGTTAATTCAATATCTTTCTAAACACTGAAAATCGCTATTGTGACTTTTAGTTTTCAAATTATCTTGATTTTATTTAAAAAATTGTTTCTGGCGATCAGTACCAGGTTAAAATTTTAAATTAAAACATACTTATTTTGCATTTAGTAAGCTCTGGAAAAATTCATAGAAACTATTTATTTAGACATAATCCAATAAAAATAATACTGTTAGCTAAAATTTAAAAGTGCACTATTTAAAATTTAAAAGTGCACTGTATTCAAGTCAATATTTTTTATTTTTGTATTGCCAATAAATTTATTTTTA
>Ga0078972_1003270_pt1 | contig 49299 bp, 51 predicted proteins | sample YelNatPaOPGAMG01_FD_67568 | JGI IMG/M metagenome (GOLD analysis project Ga0078972, IMG submission 67568) | Hot spring thermophilic microbial communities from Obsidian Pool, Yellowstone National Park, USA - OP-RAMG-01 (SPADES assembly) (version 2) | ecosystem: Environmental > Aquatic > Thermal... | reverse complement strand
CAAACCGGTACCGTAATTTCAGCGAACTGTCATCAGGTGCAATTGCTGCTGCCTGTGTAGCTGCATTGTTAGCCGTAGATAAAGCACTGTTCGCCGTTGACTGCGCATTGTTGGCTGCTGTCTGTGCCGAATTTGCTGTTGACTGCGCTGTATTTATTTCCTGTTCAATTTGGGAATCATCCAATCCTGACCGGAACACTATTTTGCCTTTAATTTCACCGGCATCAAGGTCAAAATATGTTTGACCGTCTTGGCTTTGTATTTTACCGGTAGTAACTAACCGACCGTTAATGGTAGTTTGACCATAAGTCATTGATATTCCCCTAAATCCATTCCTTACTGAATGAAGCATTCCAATTAAAAAGTAATAATGAATGTAATCTCCTTTATCTTCATTGGTTACTTTATATTTTTCAGTACTTAATAAAATTTCACAATTATTCCCTCCAATGTCACAAACAGCATATATGTAATATGCAGTATTGTCAACCAAACCGGTTATAAGGTTATCAATTACATTCCATTCCCTTATTTCTTCTTCGATTGAAAAATGGTATAGTTTACCATTAACTGATGTTATTTTAAATTTTGATTTGTCACCTGTATAATTGGCATCAAAAGTAACTCCCTCAATTGTCAAGTTAGATGACCGTTGACCAACAGATAATAATGCTGTTTCAATTGACAATGGTCTTATTTTATCAGTAAAGTATCCGTCTTGGTCAAAGATTGCATTTTTTAATTCGTCTAACTCCTGAATTTTTGTGTAAATACCATCATGATTATGTGACGGTGTAGCATATCTTAAATCACCCTCGCTTGTAGTAAGATAATCTTCAAGTGCAGGCAAATCCAATGGTATTTGATTTACCGGTATTTGCCCGGTAGAATCAAGTGTTGCGACTCCATTTGCTGCACCTTTTTCAGATTTAGTGATGTAATTTTCACTGTTAACTGAAAGGTCTTTTATTGCTTCCGGTATGGTTGGCACTTCAATCTGTGCCATATCAAACCAAATATCTGGTCTATCTTTTGGGTACAAACCAGCCTCAATATCTGATAATGCCCAAAAAATATACGTAAGACCATCAATCTCTAAAGCACAAATTTCTCCTTCTGAATATGCTTTTGTTTCGTTCCATCTCTGTGGGTGCGTAGAATCGAAAACAAATTCAGGGTTATATGTTGAATAAATGTCTTCTCCAACTCTTTGATAATATATCCCATTTGTAATGTTATGTGCCCATTCACCGTCTTGTAAATAATTTTTCTTGTAATTTGGGTCATTTTCTGGCAAATCTATCGGCTCGGGTAACTCTCCTGCCAAGTTTACCCCTATAAGAACCTTTATTTTATTTGGATATAATTCTGCCATTGTTAGTCATCTGTTGTTAAATAAACTTCCCCTGTGCTTACCCTTACATTAACATTAGCCCAATCTCCAGAATCTCTGTTTCTCAATGGTAACCCTTTTATAACCAATGGTGTTGCCATTGTATATAAAAATGGTTTTGTAGCAAACCAATAAAATAGTGTGCCTATATTAGTATCCTCAACACTTATACCAAGTCCTGTTAAATAGCTATTGTTATGTGTGCCGTATGCAATATGTATTATTGGGTAATTATAACTTCCAACTGTATCGTCTATTTCAATATAACTTACACCATCATTCGCATATAATGTGAATTTATTGTTTATAGAATCAATTTCAATCCTTTTCCCTAAAACCGATGTTCTAAAACCTAAAGTACCATCTGAATTAATGTAAAAATTCCTTGTGTGAATTGAGCCATCAGCGCCAATAGTAATTGCTGTATTAGGGTTATAACCACTTGCCAATGATTTTGTTCCAGTATAAAGTGCATCTGCTGCTAAATTCCAACCGGCAATTGTCCCTTTTGTTGCATACATTGAACCATCCTGTAAAACTCTAAAAGGCGCTGTGCTGCGGTTGTTGTAAGTGGCACCAGCCCATATCCTTACTTGACTGTCTCCTGAACCTTCTGCCGTTATACCTGCTTTTTGTACCGATGCACCATCCTGAAGTATTATTTTACCGGTTGTTACAAGACCGCCATCAATAGTCGTCTTTGTATTATCTGCTCCATCAGCAATGCCAGCCAGTTTGTTGCCCTCTGTTGAATTTATGTCGGTTAAAGAATTTGGTTTGTCTGATAAATTTGAATAACCACCTGAACCCGGAAGAAACGTTATCCTGCCTCCTATGATTCCATTGTCCAAATCAAAATATGTCTGACCATCAAGACTTTCAATTTTACCGGTTTTAATAAATTTACCATTGATAGCTGTTTGCCCGTAAGTCAAACTTATTGCCCTTACACCATTTACCGGCGTATGCAAAACACCAATCAGGAAAAAGTAATAAGCTGTATTTGAATCATTTTCAACCTGTCTTGGCAAAGCATCGAGTATAATCTGTCCAGTATTGTCAGATTTGCTGCAAAGTGCATAAATGTAGTATGCAGTTCCACTATCTAAATTTGCCCATCGTCCATCCTGTGTTTCTCCTTGCGGTTTGCCGGCTGTCAAGTTCCATGATTTTACTTCATCTTGTCCAGTCTGTGAATTATAAAACTGTAAATGAGTGAGCTTTGCGTTTGAACAAATGATACTCAGTATATTTTCATTCTTAACTGGTGGGGTTGCCCAATAGTCCATATTTGTTATGAACAGGGCGCCACTCACCTGAAACATTTCTGATTTGCTACCGGTACGTAGCATCTTTGTTTCAATCGTAAGTGGTTTTATATTGATTGGGTCAAAATAATTTCCTGTTTCATCAAAAATTTTATCCTGTAATTGATTCAGATTGCTTATGGTAGCATATACTAAATCGTGATTGTGGTCTTTTAATGAGTACAGATTTTGTGCTTCAGCCTTTTGTAAATAGTTAGTTTGAATATTATTTACATTCGTCTGAAGGCTATTAATACTATTCCCTTGATTATTTACTGTGGTTTGTACGTTAGATAATGTTGTATTTATACCATTTACAGAATTTTGCAGGTTGGTTATATTCCCTTCTGCTGACGTTATACGAACATTATAGTTGTTTAGCGTTGTATCAAGATTACTTATGTCAGAGGTTGAAAGATTTAACCCTGCTTTAAGTTCAAGGATTTGATTGCCTTTCCTGTAATACCATTTATTATCTGTGCTATTGTATGCGAATTGCCCTTCCAGAATGTTACTTCCCAAATCCCAGCTCATCTCAAAAGGTAGCATTGTATCTGGGTTGGGTACAGTTGGCTTTACTCCGGCACCAGTTAATACAAGATTTTTTACAACAGCTGGTATTTCACCGTTATTCGGATTTGTAACAGGATTCGCTGATAACCATTTTATCTTGGTAATCGTATCTACTGAATCGTAATTTCTATGATAGTCATAGTATTGTTCCAGCCAATGTAAAAAAGTTCTGAAAAAACCTTGTTCAATAGGCTCATCGCCATCGTAATCCTGCATGTAAATATTTTCAAACTCGTCCAATGACGATGCCATTTCCGGTGCATTGATTTTGCGTTCCTGCACCTTCTTTTCAAATACAGCCTCTATGAGTGCTGTAAATTCATTGACGAGTTCTGTAAACATGCTCATATCATCAATGCTTTTAAGATTTCAGTTGCTCTTTGTTCGGCTGCAACCGATTCATTTAGCCTCGCCATGATATTCAAAACTTTCGATGCACAATGCCACATGACTGCATTCAATAGAATATCTCCTATTTCTTCAACAGTTACAGCTCTAACATAAATCAGTATCGGTTTGTCATTTACTGTAAGGTCTCCAACCGTATAACATTCTAAAACCATTTCTCCCGTTTCGCTATCATTAGTTATAGCCACAACCGGTTTACTAAGTCCTCCACGTGTAAACTTGTTTTTCTGTAATAAATACTCAAGGCTTTCAATAGTAATGGTTTTTGTAACCGGTCTTTCCCAGTTTATAAATTGTATAAATGCCAATCGTAAAAAATCTGAGGGAACAGGAATATAAGCTACCTTGTCTTTAATATTAATTGTCATTGTTGCAGGGTCAATTGATTTTCTTGGACACAAATGCAACGGCGCCACTCTTAAAATATCATGCCCACATTCATCAATTATTACATCAATCACTGTGTATAATGGTTTTTCAATATTGTCACCAACGTACAATATTGCTTCTTCTTCGCCAAGAGTTAATTCATCCATCCTGGCCTTTACTCCCGTTATTATTTCGTCTCTTGTCATTTCAATAAAATTATAATTATGGCAAAAACCATTATTACTGTTCTTATATTTACTTGCTTTTGAATCTCTCTTTCAGCTATATTGGCATTTACATTCAGCTTAGAAATCAAAGAATCTTTTATTCCTAACTCCTTTTTTAAAGCCTCGTTTTTATCATATAAGTTAGTTATCAATGAACGATTTGCTGCAAACAGGCTATCATACATATAAATTTCAGATTCATAGCTTTTTACTAAAGATTGACACAAATCTTTAGCTATGACGTCTTCCATTATCATTCTTGCCTGTCGTTCATTAAAGCATATCACATATTTACTTGTATCTTTTTGACAGGTAGCCGACAACGGAATCAGCACTGATAAAAATAATACCATTAAGAATCTCATTATATTTCAGTTTTAATTCCTGTATGTTACTTTTGCTTCTGCTTATCTCTTTAGAATATCTATCACCAACAATCATCAGTGAATCAATGGCTTTATCGTAATTCTTTACAATCTGCTCAAGCGAATCAATTTTATGATGCAATGTAATTACATTATTATCAATGACTTTAATCCCCTTATTGTTTGTAAAATAAAGGTAAATAACTGCCACTAATAATGCAATCAAAATAGACCATAAAACTTTATTGGCTTTCATCTTTTTGTTCGCTTAAAGTATTATCCTGAAGATTATCATCAGCAAAAAAGTTTGTCAGAAATTTACCAATACTGCCGACAATGAGTGAAACAATTGCCACTACTTTATAATTCTGTGTAATAGCATATGTACTCACGAATGTTGCTACTGCTAAAAGCGAATCACCAATTTTTCTCATCAATATCGGTGTGGGCTTATAATAACTTTTCCAGTTTGCTTTCATATAATCTTGTTTTTAATTACTTTTAAATGTGCTGTAAACATTTTCCCTGCTATGTCAATAATAGTTGACACATTAGCCATTTTAATGGCTTGTTCTTCATTGGTATAAAAACCCATTTCGCTGAGTATAGCCGGTATTTCGGTATTTTTTAAAATATAAAAATTCGATTCTTTGTCATTATCTTCGTCAGAATAATCTGAACGCATTTTCCAACCTATTGACTTGTATTCATTAAAATAGATTTCGGCAATTTTATCGCTTTTTGTCACGCCATGTGATGTCCATATTTCTATTCCTGTAGCATTCTTATTATCGGAAGCATTGCCATGTATGCTGTGCAAGTATGGCTTATAACCCTTATAAATCAGGGTTTTTGCTGAAAGATTTATGTACTTTACTCGTTCGGATAACATTATATCCTTATTGTCTTTAGTAACAAGTACATACGGCAATTGAGCATTATAAAGCAAAGTTATCAATTCCCATGCTATTGCCCTATTGTAAACTCCCTCATAGAAAACAAAGTCTTTATGTTGGTACATTTTGCTGGGTGCCGTCACATATTTGCCATCAATTATTCCACCATGACCGGCATCAATAAAAAGTAATACATCAGATATATGATTTTTTAAGTAAGTGTCAGGATAGTTGTCACTTATATTTTTGATTCTCTTGTCCAATATGTTCATGTAGTCATACATACCACATCATTTTATGAAATTCAAATAAACAAGTATTGCCAAATTTGCAAGACTTATAGTCAGAAACCCAACAACAATGTACTTAAAAAGTAATGGGTTGTCAATAAAGAATGTAACAGGTGTGATTTTTTTCTTAATGGCATCAAATTCATTTTTTACTTCTTTTATTGGACATGTAGCATTTATTTCTTCCAATTTTTTTATTCGTTCTTCATGGTCTTTTATGTCTGCAATAATCCCTCCCCTTAACTCGTCTATCATTTTTTCAATGTTTGAAAATTTATCTTTAACAAACATTTCAAAACTTGAAACACGATTAAGTATAACATCGTGTTTCAAGTTTGAAACAATATCTCTCAATTGAGCATTTTCCTTTTGTAATTCTTCATTTGTCATTGCCAACCATTTTTTTAAAGGTTAGGAAATGATAATCCTTTTCTTTCTGCTACTTGGCGAATACTTGATTTTGTAAGCACATCTTTCTGCTTTACGTCATTATAATGAATCAGCAGAAATTCCCTTGCTTCGGCTACTGTTGTAATTTCAGGATGCTCCTCAACACTTTTTTCTTCCTTAACCATATTTTCCATTACCTCTTCCGGTGTTCCATCAACTACTTCAGGATTCGGTTTATCTTCAGGATTCGGTTTATCTTCAGGTGTAGGTGGTTCTTGTTTCATCCGTACATATTCAAGATAAGGAATGCCATCAATGCTATCAATGGCAATTTCCTCGCCAAACAACGGATGATTTTCAATAGCCTCCTGCAATTTTGGGTCAGACGTACCGAATGTACCATACCGTTTAAAAGGACTAATCATTCCGCCTTCAAAAGATACTGGTACACTTTTACCGTCAACAATCACACTTGTTACCCAGATAGGATAAACTAATGAACGATAAATTTTAAGTGCCATAGTTTAATTATTTTTAGGTTAATAAAAGTGAAAGGGTGTGGTAAAAACCACACCCATTCAAATTCAAAGCAGGGTTGCACCAGACTTCCTGATTAAGCAATGAGTATCAGGGTATCTCAGGATTGGACAAGAAACTTCATTAATTACTCGTGCGTCAACATTGCGAACTCCAGCCTTCTTCAGGTCAAGGTCAAGAGATTCCATGCGTTTGAATACATGTTTTTCAATATTAGCAGGGTCAATAACTATTCCGGCTTCATCCCATCCCCTAAGGTCGAACATAGGATGATGTTTAATGTACAAAACACCGAAGTTCGTTTCAATCTTACGGAAGGTTACGCCTTTGACGATTTCAGTATTACCAGAACCTACCTGACGCTGGAAATCACTAATTGTTGAAAGCCCAGCAAGCAGCGTTTTGCCAATAAAGGCAATCCTAACGTCGGAACCACCGTTACCTGCAAAAACAGTTTTTGTCATGTTTATATAGTCGGATTGAGTAATACCCGTATTAGTATAATCAAAAACTTTCGTGATAAATCTACGGATGCCACCGCAAGTGTATTTTTCATCCTGTTCAGTCACGTCATTGAATTTAGTACGATAACCCCACAGGAATGAAGATTCGATTTTGGCACGCATGTCGTAAATGTTCAAGGCTTCCAAATCACTGAAAGACCAGTTGGCATTTTTTTCATGCATTGCCTGCCATGTGGTTTCTTCTATCTGTGCCATAAATGACTGGCAATAGTTGTATTCATCAGCAGGGAATGCGGTGTACGGGGTATCCTGAATATCTTTTTCACTCTTGGCATTACCCAGCCTAAACAGCTTGGTTCCATTAGCAATAGTCGGAACAACAATTTTGCCAGCGGTTGTACCGCTACCACTATCACCGTTAAGTGCCTGTACGGTGATTTTACTCTGAGCTCTATTTATAGCGGTTACATAAAGCACAAGGGCAAGATTGTCCTGAGCACCTTTAAGCGAACCGGAACCATCGGCAGCATAAGCCAGAAGAGTATCGTCAACACTCCACATATCAATATTACCAACTACCAAATCGGTAGAAACCACCCCATCACCTGATTTTGTGTACCCGGTAGTTACCGTATCATTAAAGGGTTTAGTATCAACGGCGAAGTACGAGGTTTTGATTGAAGGTACATCTACCACACTTCCAGCATCACGCAAGATAGTATCAAGCGGATAACGTGACGGTTTCATTACCGATACCTTATTTGAAATGTAATCTTTATCAAGGTCAGGCGATTTAGCTTTCGCATTCTGAACACTTGACGAATCGGCTACAATAGCACCAACGGCGAGGATGACACCAGCGCTACCAAGACCTAAAAGTCCGGTAACACCAAAAATACTTGCAACAATAAAAGCAAGTACAAAAATTCCCAAAATGTATTTAATCTGTCTCATTTTTGTCAATTTTAATTGTTTGTTAATGAATTGTTTTATTTAAAAAACATTGATTTTTGTTGTTCCTTTTTTACTAACTCGTCTATCCATACAGCATTCCTTTTTACAAAACCTTCCTCCTCTTCAACTTTCTTGCTTTTAACTTCAAGATTAGGTAACCCATCTCCATTTTCTTTTTTGGTTGCCTTTTGAACGACGATTTTTTTGTTAAGACCTTTAATTTCCCCTTTCTTTTCAGCTTTCTGAACTTCTTGTTCAAACATCATGCTTTTATGCATTGCGTCAAGATACTCTTTTGTAATCTTTCCACTGTAAGCATCCTGCAAGAATTTGTCAACGAAGTTCATAAACTCAGCCTGCTGCTTTTCGTCCATCTTTCTTTCCTCAAAGAACTTTTTGATATTCTCTGCGGATTCATTAAGATTTTGATGCAGCTTGGCTTCAAACTCCTCCATCTGCTTTGCCTTTTTGGCATTTTCCTCCATTACCTTCTGGTACTCTTCATAATCCGCATCATTTTCGGTAGGGATTAGGTCTTCAATGTTGTGAGTGGCAAGCAAAGCAACCCGGAATGATTTGCCTTCCTCTATTGCCATTCTAATGGCTTCAGCAACAGCTGGTTCTCTATCAAACAATTGCTTCAAAGCTACGCTTGCTTCTTGGTTTCGTTTGTTGACCTCCACCAATTCAGCAATTTTTTGCTGCATAGCATTGTAAGCATCTTCAGGCTTTTCAAATTGCTGGTCACCAAGAACAAGCGACTTTAACTGCTCAACCTGTGCAGTTAAATTGTTAATGAGTTCAGTAGCTTGTTCAGGCGTAATTTCTTCAATTTCACCCTCACCAGTAGTCGGTTGCTCTCCTGCTTCCCCTTTTTCATCAGCAGGCTTTTCAGCTTGCTCGACAGGCTTTTCAGCTTGTTCAGCAGGCTTTTCAGCTTGTTCAGCAGGCTTTTCAGCTTGCTCGTCAGTTTTTTTAGTTTCATTTTCCAATTCTGTATTCATAAAAGTTTGACTTTGTGTTAAATAAAAACTTGAACTAAAATAGTTTAATTGTTTAAATAATAATTGCGTAAAATGTATGTTTTTTGCTACGTTTTACTATATTTGCACAACCGATTGTATATGCCAAAAAATATTGCTGATAAATCAATTCGCCTTTATGAAGACTATAAAGAACTTATGCAGTCTTATGGTGAATTGTCAGCTTATATTCCAAAGAAAGTTATTTATGGCAAATTAGCCGAAAAACACGGGCTTAACCCAATACACGTATCAAATCAAATTAGGAAAATGTTAAAAATATTCGGCTGACATGGTTGATATTGACAATATAAAACTGGAAAATAAAAAAAGGCTACAAGACCTTTTTGGAAAATATAACCCTGCTCTCGGTGTAGGTTCTTTAATCAAAAGGATACCGCTAATTGGTGCCAATGACGAATCTATTTACGTTCCAGAGCAAATGCTTGAAATAGAAACTGTTAAACAATGGTATGAATTAAAGTCAGTTAAACGTTTACTCAAGGAAATGACAGGTACATATAATGATGAACTTTTAATTGAATTTTTCAAACAGTTTGCTTTTACAAGAATTTACTATGACTTTGAATACTGGACGTCAATTGCAGTAAAGATTCAGGAAAAAAACACAAAGCGCATTATACCATTTATATTAAATAAGCCACAAAGAAAATTATTGGCTGAACTCGAAGACCTCAGAACAAGAAACTTGCCTATAAAAATCATTCTATTGAAAGCACGTCAGTGGGGTGGCTCCACTCTTGTTCAAGTTTATATGGCATGGATACAGCTAATACACAAAACTAACTGGCATAGTCTTATTATTGCTGATATTGAACACCAAGCACGCAATATAAGGAATATGTATAACCGGTTAATTTCGGAATATCCGTCTGAATTAGGCAAGTTCCATTTGGTCAACTGGCAGAACATGCAAAAAATCAAAATGGTTAAAGAACGTGGGTGCATCATTGGTGTGGGTAGTATGCAAAATCCCGATGCCTTCCGGTCTTTTGACGTTTCCATGACACATTTATCTGAAGTTGGCTTATGGAAAAAAACTGAAGGTAAAGAACCACAAGACCTTGTTCAGGCAATCAGGGCAGCGGTACCTGATGTGCCATACTCTGTTAATGTAATGGAATCAACAGCAAAAGGCGTCGGAAACTTTTTCCACAACGAATGGTTGAGTGCTAAAAGTAAATCGAGTGACTATAAACCGGTTTTTGTTGCATGGTGGGAAAACGAAAATTACGTTTTGCCGATTGCCGACTACAAGGCATTCATAAATACGATGACTGACTATGATTGGTTTTTATATAATTTAGGTGCAACGCTTGAAAGCATAAATTGGTACAAAAGGCATAAGATTGGAAATAATTTTGATGACTGGCGAATGAAATCAGAATTTCCGTCAACGGATGCTGAAGCATTCCAGTCAACCGGTCGTAGAGTATTTGCTCCCATTTATGTTATGAATGCACGAAAGACATGTAAAGAACCAATATTTGTTGGTGATATTTACGGTGATGCCAGGAAAGGAATGGAAGCATTTAAGAACCTTCGTCTTGAAGAATCAAGCGAAGGATGTTTAAGAATCTGGATAAAGCCTGACGAGGTGAAAAAAATTGAACATAGATTTTGTGCATTTGCTGATATAGGTGGCAGAACCGAGAGAGCGGACTATTCAGCAATAAAGATTCTTGACCGTGCGCCAATGTTAAAGGGACAGCCTCCTGAAGTGGCAGCAGTTTGGATGGGGCATTTAGACCAAGACCTTTTTGCATGGCGAGCTGCTCAACTTTCATATTATTACGAACAGGCATTGCTTGCTGTTGAAACAAACAGTTTACGAAAATCTCAAAGTGACGGCGGAGACCACTTCCTGACAATACTTGATGAAATAGTAAATTTCTATCCGAATCTTTATTGCCGTACTACACCAGAACAGATACGGCAGGGACTTCCTCGTCTTTATGGTTTCCACACTAATGTTAAATCAAAGGAAATGATTATTGATGGTTTAAATGGTGGTCTTCGTGATGGTGATTACATAGAAAGGGACATTCTAACCTGTCATCAGCTTGATGTTTACGAAGAAAAGCCAAGTGGTGAATTGGGTGCAGTTGAAGGCAATCATGATGACCTTGTTATGGTAACAGCCGGTGTCAGGTGGATATGCTATCAAATGCCGGCACCTTTTGAAATCAAATATGGGGAAATGAAGAACTACATTATACCTAAAATTTCAGAAGCGAGTATATGAGCAATCAAAAAGTAAAGGACGAGATAATGCAGATTATAAGGCATTATTACGTCAAAAAAAAATGGGAATATTATCCCGTAATTAATTTGGTACAACATTTCGGTTATTTCCCTCGTGAGGAATTGAACGAGCTTGTTAAAGAAGGTAAAATTATTGCACATGATTCTATAAACGGTAAAATTGCAGAATATGTTAAAAAAAATGATTTTTAGGCTATTAGCCAGAATTGATTCATGGTTGATGTATCAACGTGATTTGTACGAAACAATTCACAATGAAAAAACCCTGATGCGGGCAATAAAGATTGCTCAGCATAAAGCGAATGCCAATGGCTCACGTGCCTACGTTCTTAAAGATTACAAAGGGAAACCGGTTGCCATTCTGGCAAAAGAAACTCATTTGCTCAAAAAGCTAAAAATCATGAACAATAATGTTGATATTGTTGATATTCTCAAAAACGCACTTTACATTGCCGAACCTAAGGTATATAATAAATTAACGGCACATGATATAAACAAGATGATTCGTGATTCACAAGTGTGTAATACAGGTCTAATATCAAACGGGAAATATACATTTAATGAAATGTACACATTTCGTGATATACTATTTATTGCTTTTTGTAGGCAATATATAAGGTCACATAGTAAAACATTTTGTTGGCGTACAAGAAAAAGAACCAATGGTACTGAATATTCAAACATTTTTATTTTGGGCATAAGATTGGAAGATAAAAATATTGCCTTTCATCTACCAAATATTTATTGGCAAAATTGTAAATTTGCCAAAACAATAGAAAAGGCTCCCGAATTTATTAACCCTTTACCTGATACCTTAGAAACAATTTTATTAAATGAAACTGTTTCAGATTGATAACGAACGGGAACGTACCAAAGTAATTGAATTAATAAAGAATAATAGGCTACCATTCCGGATATTTATTTATGATGAATATCCTGTTAGAAGCCTGAAACTAAATGCCTATTTATGGGGTGTTGTTTATAAGATAATTGCCGACGAGACAGGTTATTCTGCCGATTCCGTTCATGAATACTACAAAAGAAAATTCAATACCTATTACAAACCTAATTCAAATGGTGAATGGAATTTTGATACTCATTCTACTTCCGATATGGATGCAATAGAATTTAGCAAGTACATTGATATGGTAATTGCAGATGCCATGCAAAATATTCCTGGAATACAATTTCCAACAATAAATGATGTTTCATTTTAAAACAATTGATTATGAACTCATTAAACAAAGTACTGTTTATTGGTAATGTGGGGAATACTCCGGAAGTGAAGCATTTCCCAAATGGAATGATTGTAGCCAAATTTAACTTAGCTACAAACGAGTACTATATGGACAAAAACAACCAGAAACAAGAACGTGTCTATTGGCACAAAATTGTAGCCTTCAATGGGCTGGCTGACTTCGTTGAAAAGACAATTGAAAAAGGTGACAGGATATACGTTGAAGGCAAGCTGGTCACAAATTCATATATTGACAGCAAAAATGAAAAAAAATATAATACCGAAATTCATTCGATACAAATAATTAGGCTTTCAAAGCCAAAAGGCTATGAAGATAGCAAAAAGAATGAATCTGAAAACGATTACTACGATTCAGACTTGGGATTTTAAGAAATGGCTTTTAGCCATTTCTTATTTTCTTCCACGTCCAACGGTTTGACCGGTACCCTTGTGCTGCTTATTCCAAGTCATTGCAGCAATCTTTTCTCCCTTCTTTTTACCGTACTCTTTAACCATTGCTTTTTTCATTTCTTCGTACGCTTTAGGCATAACTTTGAGTTTTAGGGTTTAACATTTGTTTAGCCATATTTATAGCCTGAGGATTAGCTCCCTGTAATATTTGTTGATATTGTTCTTCTGATAATTGAGGTATTCCTGCTTGTTCCACTCCTGCCTGAGTATCTTGCATTTGCTGTTGCTTCTTTCTTATTTCTTCCAATATGTGTTTTGCATAAGGCAAAGATGCATTTTCAAGGAAGATTTCAATATCAATTTGATTCATTTCAAGCAACTTTAGCAACAAGTCGTCCATCATTGACTTGTAAACTGTATTGTTTGTGCTTGTAGTGGTTATTGCTTCAAAATCCACGTCTTGCATTATTTCTGGGTCATAAATTTTTGATTGTTCATTGTAGATATTGCCACTAATAGCAAGGAACCGTTTTTCTTTATAGAACTGTTTAATAACCCGTGCAATTTTAAAATCTCTCCTTTGTTTAAAGTCTTTGAACTGTAATATCGAATCAAGTATGTTGGTATTTGCATTTTGTGCTTCAAGGGCATATAGTGATGCCGGCGTACCTGATTTAGCTTCTTTCCCCTGAACAGCAGGATGTATTCCTGAAATATCCTGCATCAATTGCATCTGCAAAGCAAGCAATTCATGTACACCAAAATTGGTTGAGTTCATTGAAATTTGTTGCGGTATCTGTCCATGTGGTTTGGGGTCATAAACAATCACACCATTATATGATACCCACGCATCGGCAAAATCTTTGGGTGTCATACCTGCCGGAATGGTATCTTTTGGAATCATTAAAACACCTTTAGCTGATGATGACATTACAAAATCAATCAGAATAATAAGCCTGTTAATATATTTCTGCTGGTCAATAACGTCTTCTATCCATCCCCAAATTTCCCCATCAATCATTTGGCTGAATCTTATAACGTAGGGATGTTCCTCGTGAATGTATTGTGTTTCACCTTCATACAAGCAATGACCGTCCGGTGTCAGGTATTTTACATACCATGTGTTTTCGTAACGTTCCTCATATTCAAGTAATGGAATATTTTCCAAATCAAGACCGTTATTTAACCCAAGTTCAATTCTTTTTTGATTTTCAAAATCAATTTCTTCAGGTGTCATATCGGTTTTAACATACGTTCCATCAGCATAATCATGAACGTATGTTTTCCATTCAGCCTTCTTATACCAAATTTCAAATAATCGGCATAAGCTCCTGTCATTGGAAAAGAAAAAATCAATATTCTCATACCGTTCATATCCCGGTTTATTTGCAAGCGTTGTTGCTTCATCTATGTAAGCCTCATAGTATTTTCTGATGATATTTTCCTCTATTTTAGATTTGGCAAATGCAGCAATGACATCGTCAAGTGGTGCATCAATGATTTCTCCGATGAAATTTATATCCTCTCCGAATGGGCTTTCGATATTGGTATTAAAGAATAACCGGTTAAAGTTTACTGGTTCAACGTAAACATCATACATATTTCGGCTTTCAAACCATTTATATCTTATTTTATGGCAAATAACGCCACATAAACCAAACTCACGATAACTATTGGCATCTTTTTCATCAAGATTGTTGATATACGATACATATTCAAGTGCATTTGTCATTACATCAGCTTCCAATGATTTTTCATTTGCTCTTGCAATAAAGATTGTTTTTGACTGTGATTGCCGGAACTGTCCTATTCTGTTATTAAGCATCTGAATAATCTGATTCTGCTTCAATGGAATACGTCCCTGCCTTCTAAGATAATCTTCTTCGGTAATGTATGTTCCCGGCTTTTGAGGGTCTTCAATTACATCACTCCATTGTTTACCACGAGTATATTTTAAAGCTCTTCTCCGGCGTTCTCTGTTATCCCTCAATGCTTCATAATACACCCTTGCCGTTTCCAACAGTTTGTAATCTTCGTCTTTGACTTCCCATTTGGCAATTATTTCACCATCATTAGTAAGACCATCGGTTTTAGCCTTACTGGTGAAAACCGAATCTTTGAAAAGATTGAAGTCAACTTCATCATGTCGTTTCATGGCGTTTATTTTTGTTCAAGTTTTTCAATTTGATTTACACAGGCTTCCTTCATCTCACTAATCTGGCTCATGATAAGTTCCGCATCGGCAGCATCTTTAGCTTTTGTAAGTATATTGTTATACAAGTTGTTTATCATCCGGTCATACATGTTAAATATTATTTCTTTCTGCTTCCAATTTACGTCATGGAATTTGGTATTCATATAATTTTCAAAGTCTTTATTAGACTTGTATTGTGACCGAATGTACTGATATATTCCCATCTCTTCTCTTATCTGATTATATTTAAGATTCGTAGTCGTGTAATATGGTTTCCTTATAAATCGCTGAGCAATTGGGATATGATTAACATCAATATCATCAAAAAGACCTCCTTCCTTTTTATTGCCTTGTACCGCATCTTTAGCAACAGCAATGAGTGATGATGCTGTCTTCATGGCATCATTCCAGAATTTACCTCTACCACCCAAATAGTATTCAATAATATATTCAATCTTTGAAGGGTTCCAATCAATAAAATCAGGTATCTTTTGTACCCCTGTATCTGTCAATTTATATTTACTATTAATAGAGGTATCATAGTCTGCCATTCTGAACATAGCCTCTGAAACAGATTTTAAAATAGGATTAACTCGGTCAAGTGCTTGGTTGTAATCGGCTGCGTATTTTTCAAGTTTCTTGTCGAAAGGTTCGTTATAAATTCTATTACCGGAAAATGTTTCATTCTGTGCAATATCATAGAACGGTATAAATACGGTTGGAACAAACGGTCTTATAGTTAGTTCACCTTCTTTATTAGTAATATTGGTAAAGTTTATAGGTGACATTGCTTCAAAGAAATTACCAAACATATTCTTCACTGATTTATCTACCGGTTTTGCTCCTAACATTGACATTGCCATTTCAACGCCGAGACCATAAAAAGCCCTGAACCCTTGTGGCATAGGAATAGTTATAACTTTGTCTCCAACCGAGATAGTCAGGAAGTTATCCCTAATGTAGTCACCAACAGAAAAATACGGATTATCCTTTATTTTCTTTTCGTCTTCTTGGTCTTTTGTAGCTCTCCAATAAGCTAACATTGTCATCATAAAGCCAAGTGATGTTGTTATAGCGGATACCTGTGCAAATTTTAGCTTATCTTTTTTTGCCAGACCTACCATATTAGCTGCACCTTGAACTGCTGCGTTGAAAAAGGCATACAAACCTCCGAAAACGCTACTATAAACTCCCTTTCTGTTAAAGTTAACAGTAATGTTTTTAGCAGCAATGGCAGCTTCATGTGCAGATTTACCAGCCTCCATCATACCAACGAATATGGCAAATCGAGAAGCATTTTCACTTGCAACAGCCGATTTATCAAGTAAACTTCCAAGTGATTTACCTATTTTGCCGATAAGCATTTTATCTATTTTGCTGCCATCTCCACGTAACTTTTTGATATTGCTTTGTATTTCTTTTTCAATATCTTCAATCTCTTTCAAATGTACAAATCCAGTTTCGCCTCCTTCCTTCAAAAACATTTGATAATACCTGTCATATTTGTTCAATGCCGGATTGGCTTTGCCAGATAAATATTTCCATGTAGCTGCCATTGCCGGAATGATATGTTTGGCAAAATCAACATCTTTGTACTCAGGATTTATTTCCTTTGAAATTAATGCGTAGCCTAAGTCACGTATAAAGTTGACCGGTATAAATGCCGGACTTTTTGCTGTAAAGTTTGTCGAAAGCCATCTTGTAATGCCAACATATTTTTCCCAAAAGATATTGGAAGGTGCTACAAAATTTTTCTTATTTATAGCATTAGCGACATCGGGGTCACTGAAAATGAGTATATATTTTTGACCATTTACATAAACTTCAACCTCATGTTGTTTTGCCAGTTGTATAGGTTTTTTATTAAAATGTTTTTTAGATTTTTCAAAATCTATAATATCATCTTCGTTTTCAGGCTTTTCAATTGTTTCGTAAACTTCTCCGGTAGTCGGATTCATCACGGTATAAACTTTTTTGGCAGTGAAAAGGTCTTTCATTCCCAAATTCTTGTTTATCAACCTGAATGCAGCTTGTTTGATTCGGTTCTTTTCTCCAACCACTATGGTAGTATTTGCCATCGAGGATATGTATTTAAGTGGGCTATCAGATACAGTTTGTCTCCCTTTAGCTGTCTTTAATGGGTTATTGAGTGGCTTTAAATCTGACGTTATATAATCATAAATGTTTGCATCGTCGTTTTCGTCAAGCTGCCAACCTCTTAATGGTACATAGTATTGGTATCTTCCAAGTATTTCATCATGTACAGCTTCATTTATAAAGCCGTATTCCATTGCTTTATCAATACTAAATTTTGTAGCTTCACGGACAGCAGACCATAATTTTTCAATATCGGCAGCATCTTTGTCGCTTTCAAATTCTTCAACAAATTGTTCAGCATCTTCTGTTGCTATTCCGGAACCATTTTTAACATTGTATTTTGCTTCAAGATACTCATTTCTTTCAGGTGCATGCTTGTTTATAAGGTATTCATTAATTTCATCAATATCAATACGATACTTTTGACTAAAATCAGATATTGTTTTTAATAGATTATTGAATTGATTTTTATTATACTTTTCAATAGCTGCTTTTGCCCTTGAAATACTAAGATTTTCTTCATCGTATGGGTTGCTTGATTCATCAATTACCCCTCCTCTTGCCTTTACAAGGTCTTGCATATACTTTACAGAAAGCATTCTATCCTGAACCGCTTCTAAAAACTTTTTCCAATTGTTATCAATAAATTTTGTTTTCTCATGTTCAAATTCTTCCTCTTCAGTAAACTGTGGCTTATTCCCAATTCTTGCGAATGTATCTTCACCTTGGTTCTTTATTTCAATCTGCTTTTCAATTTTGCGTGTCGTTGATTCAGGAAGCGGTTCAATGAAACCTATTACTTTGCCGTCTGAGTCAACAAGGAATCTTTGAAAATCAGGTGAACCCACATAACCTGAATCCATTTTTGTCATATATCCCATGTGCCTCGCATTGGCATCCTTGTATTCTTCCCAGCTTATGGTTCCGAGAACAGTACCGGATGGAACATGAACAATTCCCATATATGAATCTTTGCCATTAAATTTGAAGCGATTCATATTTGATGGCTGTTCTTCTTTCCACTCGCTTTTTGATTCTTTAATGCTTAGGTAAGGCATATCCCTTCTTTCAGTATATAAAATAGCCCTTTCACCTTTTTTGAATGCGTTTACATCCCTTGCAATAAGTCTTCCCGTCATCCATTTATTTGCTTTATCTGCATCCATGCCTTTTACTGCCACATCGTATGATGCTTGTATTGCATCGTAAATGAAATTAGGAATTTCGTCTCTCAGTTTATTTTCGAGATTAATACTCCATTTGCTACTTAAATTAAAGTTTGTCCTCAAAAAATCAAGTATGGCATCTACTATCTTTTGCCATATAGTTCTTTCATTGCTGGTAAGCTGTTTCTGTTTTACAACCTTTTCGGAAATATACGCTACGTATTCAATTCCGAGTTCATGTTTGCTCTTATTCCAATATTCACTTGGAACCACCCTTTTAATCTCTTCTTCTCCTACAATATCGTAAACATATTTCCCAAATTTAGCATATTGCTCTGTTGTTTTGAATATAGCCCTAAATCCCTGGTGACCAATAATTTCATGAATGAATGTAGTAATAACATCGCTGCTATTTTCCATATTATCCGAAACAAAGTAAATGGCTTTTTTGGTATTTAATCCATTGATAGTCATTCCTTTTGAATGAAATTGTATCATATACTTTATTGATTCAGGGGATTCGCCATTTCTTTGCATAGCTTGAATCAATTCTACTTCATTTCTTACGACTTCAAACTTTGGCATATTGGCTTTATCATGTAACTTATTTGCCATATTTGTAACAATAGCTTTGACTTGTTCCTTTTTATGATTTAGATTTTCTTCAATAGTTTGGGTCGTTTTTGACGTATTAAGGTCTTCGTCCTCGTCAATTATTTCGCCGGTAACTGCATCTTGAACTGCTGCATACATAGGCTGGTCTGAAACCTTCATATAAATTGACGAATCAGATTCCTCATTATCCGCTTCATTATCCGCCTCATTATCTTCCTCATTGTCTTCAGATTGTTCTAATTCTCTTTCAATGCTTTCCAAATCATCAATAGATTGTGCCTCCTCTGTATTTTCTTTATCTTTTTCTGACAATTCATTTTGCAAAATAGCTACTTCTTCCTTCAATTTATTCAGTTTCTCCTCATATGGGAATACATCGTCCTTAATGCTTTCATAAGATTTTAACGTATCTTTTAACTTGATTATTGCAGCTTTATTATCCCTTATATAATATTCATAAGTTGTTTTTAACCTACCGCCAACATTTTTCAAAAAGGTTTTTAAAGATACGTATTCAGATGTGAAAAACTTAGATTTAACCAAAAAGGTATCACCATTACTAATCACAGTGAAGGGTTCATCTTCTATAACAAACTCAAATATACTTCCTCTTTGTTTAGCTATTTCGTTCTCTATTTTTTCAATCTGTTTATCATCCTTTAAGTTAACTTTTTTATTTTCAAATATTATGGTTACATTGTCTGGGTCTAAATTTTTTAACAATTTCTCATAATATTCTGACATTTCTTTTCTATGTTCCAAATTGGCTTGTAATACCGGTACTTCATTTTTTATACGTTTCTTTTGTGATTCAAATCCTTTTTTCTGTAATATTAGTTTTTGTAATTCGTTCTTTTTCTGAACATATACCATCATTTTTTCATCTCCGGTAAGTTCAGCCATCATAGAATTGAAATCAAGTCCTGATATATCGTCTTCTTCTTCAACGTTATCAACATTGCTTTTGAAATCCATAATACTATGTATGAAATTCAGTTTGATAGCAAGTCTTTGATAAACGTTGGCATCGAGAGTTTTTTCAACTCCGTATGCTATTATACGTACTGGTTTGTTCATTTGTAAATGCATATTCCCTTGCCTTACTATACGTCCCATTCTTTGTTCAAAGTCCATTGGTCTGTTAGGCGCATCAAGATTATGTATAGCATTAAGTCTATCTTGCACATTAACACCAATACCCAATTTTTCTGTACTTCCTATAACAACACGTATGGTTCCTTGATTAACCATTTCAAATAATGCCTTCCTTTTAGCTTCACTATCCCATTCGGTTATGATTGCTATCTCATTGGCGGGAATACCTTTTTTTACAAGTTTGTCTTTTATATCATTGTATAGGTTGAATTTACCATCAGAACTCATATATGTGTCACAAAATACAAGCTGAGTTCCTTTGTATGAATCAGTTTCTTTGTAAATGTCGTATATCTTACCTACTGCAATATTAACTTTACTTTTGGGGTCATCAGGTAAACTTGAATCATACAATCTAACATCAATGGCAGCTTGTTTTGCTCTTGTAAACATTACAAGGGGTATATGACGCAATTTCATTTTTTCGCCACCACTCATTTTTTCCCATATCCTCAATGTTTCAATTATTCTATTCATTATGTTTTTGAGTGGTTCAGATTCATAAGGAATTATAACCTTTTCAAATGGCTTAATTTCAACCGACGGTGTTCCAATTCCTTCTTTTAATTCCGGAATATCTTTTGTTAATGCTACATCGGCTATTAGACCAAATATTTTTCTTAACTCATTAAGGTTGTGATAATTTTTGAATCTTGTAACAATTCTTAATTTACCATTGGTTCCAAGTTCAATTGATTCTGAAATATCTCCGAAGTTAGAAGCAAAGGCATCAAATGTGTACATGCCAAATTCTCTCAGCTTATCCGGCATTAAGTAATACATGAAAGTCCATATTTCGGCTGCTGTATTACTTATTGGTGTTCCGGTAGCCATTACGACATTTTTGCCATTTTTCTTTTCTTGTATGTACCTGACTTTCATCAGGGCACTCAATGATTTTTGGCTCTTTGATTTGTCAATGCCTCTTATTCGATTAAGTTTTGAAATAAAACCAAGACGTTTGTATGTATGTGCTTCATCAATAAGCAGGGCATCAATACCTAAATCTTCAAAATAGAACACATTAGCAGTTCTTCTACCAGCCTGTTTTTTAATACTTTCTTCAATCCTAATCTCTTCTTTTGAATTTTGTTTTACATTACCTATTGGTATTTCTTGGGCTGCATATTCTTCATTAGAAGTTGCGCCCTTTTTATTTTTCTTTTTTCCACCAATATTTTGCCATTGCTTTATCTGATTATCAATTTCTCTTATAGTATTCCTATCATTATTTGATTCTTGTTTCAATTCATTTAATCTATCAATTTGTTCCTGAATATATAATTCAAGTCTTTCAGGTTTATCTGGTATTAATCTTAAATTGTCATGTGTAACAACAACAATATCATAGTCGCCATACGCTATTTTGTTAAGGAATTTATTCCTTTCAGATGCAGACATATCCTTATCTCTCGGCACCAATACTTTTGCATTAGGATACAATTTATAAATAGATTCCACAAACTGTGGTAATGTAGCTTTTTGCACAACAATCATAGGCTTTCTTGCTAAACCAAGCCTACGCATTTCCATCGCAGCCGTAATGAGCGTATATGTTTTGCCGGTACCTACCTGATGAGCAATAAGTGTTGAACCGGCAAGGCATTTATCAACAGCTCTTTTTTGATGCTCTCTTAATTTAATATTGGTATTTGCTCCGGGATAATATTCTGTTTTGGGAATATCTTTTCTCGGAATAGTGCTATTATAAATTTCATTGTATTTATCTTCAAGTTTAGTATATACATCTTCATTTTTATAACACCATTCTTTGAAACTATTTTCAAATTCTTGCTTCTTTGCTTCAGCAAGCGACATTGCCTCTTTGTCTTGTTCAAACTTATTGTTTTCAACCTTTTTTCTTATTACTGTACTCTGATTATTCAGCTTATGTTCCAACAAGGCAAAAGGTGACATGCCTTTAACTTCAGACGAGGCAATCTGTGGTGAGGTTGCATGCTTATTGTAGTCAACTACCCATCCTACATCTTGTATATATTTTACTGAAAATTTATAGTATGAAGGATAGTTAAAATATTCAAATGCCCATCTTTCTACTATCGCAGGGTCAATCCATGTAGAACCGAGTTTAAAGCCTATTTCATTTATAGACTTTCTTTTAGGCTGAACTTTTTCAAGTGCTCTTACATTTGCTTCATATTTCGGATTGTCTTTGGCAGCATTCTTAGCAAAATCAAGTTTTCTAACCACATTACCGGACAAATAATCATCGGCATATTCATAAACACCTGTTTCAGGATTCTCAAATATGTATCCCTTATCAAGCATTTCCTGAATAACGTCATACTTGTTCTTGCCAAGTAATTTAGATATATAATCAATATCAAATTTGCCGGTATGAGTAAATGAAAATTTTATAGCATCGTCTATTGTTTCTGCCTTTGTTTCAATGGCTTTGGGATTGATTACTCGCTTATTGAAAATATCTGATTTCGTAATCTTTACATTCTTTTTAACCTTTTGATTTTGTAAATCATACGTAATTTCTGTTGTAACATTTTCTATGGCTGCTATACGATAAAAATCAACATCATCAGAAAGCCAGCTTACTGCTCTGTTATTATTCAGAGTGCCATATTTCTTTACAAAGTCATCGTAAAGGTCATTTAACCTTTTACGTTCAGCCTCAATTTCTTTTTCGCTTGATTCAGGATTGTTTTCTAACTCAATAAGTTTATGTAATGAATCTGAAATTGATTTATAGCTTTGTAATACCCTAATTTTGTTGGCAACATTCTTTCCAACATCTGCATATTCAACTAATTCACCATTTACCTTTTGATAGATTTTCCCACCTTTTACAAACAGTTCATTTTCTTTATGTTTGTCTTTAGATTCTTCTTCTTTTGCAGCCTGTATTTGAGGTGTAATTTCAGTGGTACTTATATGCTCAACCGGTTTTATTTTATCAGCAATTTCATTTAATTTTTCTTCCACATCAATATCAGGAACAGGTGCGCAAGTTGTTGATTCAGCAGAATAAAGTGCACCAGAACCAACTTCACCAGCAATAGCCATTTTACCAAGAACTCTGTCAGGGTGTTGGGCAAAAAATTCATTAACATAGATAGGTATTACTTTGTCATTTACTTTACCTTCTCCGACCTTTTCTATGTTGATGAAATTGTTTTGGGCTGTTTCTCCTGTATCAAGTTTACGTATAATAAGAATATCGGTTGTTATCTCCGTACCGGCATTATCTTTAAACGCATTATTTGGCAACCGGATAGCATCAACAAGTTCAGCATTTCCCTCATTGACTAACCATTTTCTGAAGTCAGTACCTTGTCCGCCATTGTCCATTGTACTTGACGTTGTAATTACAATGGCAATACCGTTCGGTTTTAAGGCACGTACTATCTTGGCAATGAAATAATTGTGAAGATTGAATTTACTGGAAATGTCTTTGTTATTGGGGTCATATACTCGAATATTGCCGAAAGGAACGTTTGTAATTGCCATGTCAATGCTATTTGGTTTAACATTGACATCTTGGAATCCAGTAACCGATACATCGGCATTTGGGTAAAGAAGTTGGGTTATTTCACCGGTAATTTTATCAAGTTCAACAGCCTTGAATTTAGTTTTGCTACGTAAGTTTTCTGGAACAAATCCCATAAAATGACCGACACCGGCTGCCGGCTCCAGAACAATGCCTCCTTTAAAACCAAGTTTTTCTGCCATTTTCCACATGGCTTGTATAACCGGTTTAGAAGTATAAAAGGCATTTATGGTTGATTTCTTTATTGAACCAAGTTCTTTATATGTAAGTAATTCACTTAACTCTCTGTATTCTTCTGCATATTCATCTGAGTTGAATATATCAGCCAAACCACCCCAACCGGTATATTGGGCTAATTTCTTCTTTTCTTCTGGCGTAGCTTGTCTATTCTCTTTCTGGCACTGTTTTAAAATGCGTATAGCCTCAATATTGGCACGCATTTTAGCCTTTTTGCCTTTGGGGACAATTACGTCATCAGGTGCAATAATGTGATTCTCTTTTACAGCATTGCTGTTGGCAGATTCCCCTGATAAATTTGATTGACTATTTTTAGGAACTTCGCCTTCGGATATGGCTTCTCCTCCACTTCGGGTTCCGGCATTAGATAACCGTTCACCAGTTCCGGTATCAGGTCTTCCGGTATTCCCTTTTCCCTCAGCATTTCCTCGTAAACCAGTGCTTGGTTTACTTTCTCCGTTAGTCTTTTCTGCACCTCCTCTGGTGTTTTGTTCATGAATATTCCTTGATTGTTCTCCCTGCTCCATATTAGCAGGCTGATGAACAGTGGGTGATACCTCAGGTCGTCCATTGCTTTCAGGTTTATTGGTTTCTTGTTCAAAGTTAGTACCTTTTGGGGTATTTTTTTCGCTAATACCCATATTTTCAAGTTCGTTTACTATTTTATTAATGAGATTGTCAACCTTTTGCTCGACTTCATTCAGATTTTGCTTGACTTCATTCAGTCTTTCTGTCAGTCTTTCTGTTTTGCCAGAATTTCTTGCCTCGTTGCTTCGAGCTTCCGCTTCGTCTCTAACAGCCTTTTCTTGACCTTCAATAATCTGTACACGTTGTCCCACTGCTTCGGGGTTAGTTTCGGGTTTTTCTTCGTTTCCATATCCGTATTTTTTAGCTATTATGAATGTTTGTTTTATTGCAGAAATTGCCGACTCATAATTTCCACCATCATACCCTTGATAGATAACTCCCTTCAATATCCATTCTCCATGTTCAATTTTACCGTCATTTTTTTGTTCGTCAACTCTTACGGGATATATTACTCCTTCGTTAGGCAATACGGCAAATTCCATTGTATATGAAAGTTTGCCATTTTTATAAAATGTGTATGAGTATATATCTCCTTCAGAATTGGGATATTTCAATAATCTATCCGAATCGGTTAAAGGATGTTCATATTTGATTTCAGCCTTAGTATTTTCATTTTTTGGTACCTTAATTACAAGAACCTTATCCTTATTATTAAGTAAATCTTTTGCTACCTGATAAGTTTCTTTTGCAGCTTTTTCTACCGTCGGTGTGAATATACCTTCGGTATCAATCGTATAATCTATTGCATGAATAGTTTCGATTGCTTTCTTTGCAAGTTCTTCATTGCTGAATATAAACCCTTTGACAAATGTTGAATAATATGCCTTTGGGTCAATTTCATTTACAGCTCTAACAAGGTCTTTGTAATTGACGACTTTAAATTTGATAATACCAACATGAAGTGTTTCACCGGTTTTTGTATGTTTGGTTTGTTTGTACTCTAACAATGGTGACTTATCAGTAATCTTTTTTCTTGATTCAGTGTATTGTTTTTCTAATTCCGGGTCTGGTGCTTCGTTATTTTTAAGATACTCATCAATAGCATTAGCATACTTCTTAATAGCTTCACCTAATGTTTCCAATTCGCTATTATAAAATGAGTAATTTTCATCTTTGGCTGCCTTCTTGTTCTTTATTTCTACATTCAACAAATTTTTAAGTTGAAAGTATGCCATTACAGCATCTTTAAAGTCAACCGGTTCATTGTCAATATATACTTTGGTTTTGTCTTTTGGAACTTCACTCTTTGATTCTTCTTTTAATTCTGTAATATCTTTTAAACTTTCTTGTTTATTTTGAGTTTCCATCTGAGTTTCCAACTGAGTTTCCGGCTTCTCTTCCTGTTCAAAATTGTACTTTTCAATATACTCATCGCTGTCCATATTTTTGGCATATTCTTCCATGCCCGGCCAAGTTTTTACAGCACGGTATATTGATTTAAGATATGGTTGTATTTCTTTGCCAACAGCCTCAAGCATCTTTTTAGACCATTCGGCAAATTTATGAATACCTTTTTCAACGTAGAAACCTCCAACGATTATACCGTCAGAAAGAATTGTGGGGTCAATACCGGCATTTAATCTACCAAATCTTTCCTTGAGCCTTTTTAGTGCAGCCTCGTATGCTTCTTCAGTGAAAACAACATTTTTCGTTTCAGCCTTTGTTTCAGGCTGTTTTTCAGTCATTGTCGGTGCAGCTTCTTTTGCTTTTGGCGTAGTTTCCTTTGCTTCTTTTTCAGACTGAAGTTTGGCTTCTTTCTTTAAACTTTCTTCGTAAGATTCCTTCACCCTTTCGTATGTAGTATTCATAATTTTACTTACATCTTCCTTAGCAAAATTCTGATTATTATATTCGTCAATAAATTCTTTCAATTCAGCCAATGAAAGTTTACCTTTATCAAGATAATATCTTATGTCGTTGGTATCATTATGCCTCAAACCACGATAAACAAGAAACCAGTTTACATCTTCGTTATGTTTCTTTAAAAAGTCATTAATGAAGTCATTTACTTGTTCATCATAAGTCTTTGTTACTTCCTGTTGAGGTTTGGTTTCTTTTTTCTCAGTATTGGCTACGTTTTTTATCTCGGTTTTGGTTTCAGGTTGTCCTTTTTGTTCAGTTTTCTCGGTTTTATTTTGTTTTTGGGTTTCAATGTTCCCTGTTCCTGTAATTTTATTAGTTGATGCAGGTTGTTCTTGAGGTTTTTCATTTTGATTCGGTTTAGCAATTATTTGATATTTTGGTTTTTCAATTGTGTTATCGGTTTGTTTTGGCAATTTGACTAATTCAAAAGCTGGGTTATTGTCATATTCTTTATTGAGTGCATGAACTAATTGTTCAGCTTCTTCTTTACCGGTTGCACCTTCAAACACATTATCAATAATAATGGTGCCATCATTACTTACTGTTGCATTGAATTTATTTCCTTGTAAATCAATAGATATGCGATTAGTGTTTGTTTGTCCCTGTGTCTGTTCGGCGGTGGGTGCTTCCGGCTGTGTCTGTTCGGCGGTGGGTTGAGCTTGTGGCGCAGTCTGATTAGCCTGTGTATTTGCACCTTCGATTTGTATTTCTTTGTACTGGTCAGGTGTTATGATTGTTGATGCATTAGCTTCATAATCAACTGGGTCAGCGTAAATTTTACCATCAGATTTTATTTCACTGACAACATACTTTTGGTTACGGAAGGTAATGGTCTTACCGGGTGCTACTCCAACCGGAAGAACAGGTTCAGCATTTGTCTGCTGTGTTTGTTCTTCTTCTGTTGGCTGGTTTAATCCGAGTTCTTCAGTTACTACTGGTCTTGTATTTTCTGCTATTTCGGTGGCAAGCTGGTCAGTGTCGAATATGCTAATATTGGTGAAATCGTTTGCATTCATCATTTTACGCTCGTCCGAAATCTCTGATGTTTGCGGATTGAATTTTGCTACTACGGCTGTGTTATTATCAGCATCTTCGTCAATAATCAACCAGCTATTTCCATATTTGTCATCAGCTATTTTGACAACAGCATTACCGGTATTGGGGTCAACGGTTTTTACTCCGAGACTATTGAATAGACCAAGTGCTTCATCTTTAGTTCTTTGTACTCGTTTCTCAATGATATTTTGTTTAGTTGCCTCTATTTTTGCCTTATCGGCAGTTTGTAGGGCATCATTGTATTGTTTTACTTCGTCAGGTTCAAAATGGACAAAATGGTCGAGTTCTGAAGCCTTATATTCGACTTCTCTGCCATCTTTTGTTTCGCCGTGGTAAACTGTATTTTTAGGATTATTTTTGTCGTAGTCAACATTTAATACTTCAAAAATGGTACCGTCCTTTGCTGATGCAAGGTTAACACCCTGATTGTTCCAGCGTATTTTTCTTTGTGCATGTTGTATTCCAACTTCGCCAGGGACAAGCATAGCACGCATCATGGCGCCACCAACATAGGATTGTTTTATTCTATTAGCCATATCGTTGAATGACTGCCAGTCTGCTTTATCTTGGTAGATATGTTCACCGAGTATCTGGTTTATTTCTGAGGTTACTTCTTCAAGTCCTTCATTGTTACCTTCAGCTAATAGTTTAATTGCTTTATTATAAAGCACTTTCAATCTGGAATCTTTGGGCAGATATTTTTCAAGAATCTCAAATCCTTTTTCGCCTCCTTCTGATAGAATTGTTTTCATCAATGTTCCTTTGACAAGTCTTTTTGACACCTTGTCAAAAGGAATTTTTTCTGTAAGATACTCAACAATACCAGCTGAAATGGAAATACCAAATCTTTCTTTTGGGTCAATAGCATAACCTTTGTCATGCATATACTGGTCGTAGTTCATCAAGGCATCAGCAGCTGTCATTGATGCCATAGCTGTACCTACGACTGTGCCTAAAATTCCTGAAACAGTGGAACCGGCAACAGGGCTAACTGCCATTGATATAGCAATAGGCGCAACTTGTGGTGCCATATTGCCTATGTCATAAAACAGTCCTTTCCCTTCAGGTATATTGAATTTCTCTTTGATTATTTCTCTTTGTTTGGCTTCATGTGGTGCCATTGAAGATTTAAACTGATGCAGAAATTGTTTTGCCTGTTCGGTGTCACCATCAAACTGTTTGAGTAAGTTCAGCCACAGTTCTGTTTTGGTTGCATTCTTGGCATAAAATTTTTCTTCATCAGTTTGATTGTTGATAGCACTTGTTGTATCAAATACAGGGGAAACTCCAAATGAAAGGGCACTTGGTTGTCTTTGTAACTGATTTCTTTTTTCAGCTTCTTCTTGTTCTTTTTCACGAAAGAACTTCAGGTCTTGTTCTAACTGTTCAGGTGATTTACTTGTATCCCATATTCCTGAGCGAATATCATCGTCAAGTTCATATACTAAATTTTCATCAAACTTTTTACTAAGTTCTTGAGAAAGATATTGAAAATCATATTTAATCTGTTTCAGTCCGGATTTAAAACCTTTACCAAAACCTTTTTCAAAAGCAAGGTTTTCAAACTCCTTAGGTGGATTAAACTGGTCTCCAAACTCATTTTTACCTAAATGGTATAAAGCGTTGAAATAGTTTTTTACTGTATTTTCGTCAATAACTGGGTTATCGGGGTCAATGCTTTTTTTGTTTGTAATAGAAAAAAGGTGATTGATAGTTTTTATATCAGGTGTAGTAAGTCCTTCCTCATAAGTTTCTTCTGGTTTATTGCTTTGTTTGTCACTGACAGGTTGTGTCAGTGTAATATTTTTTACCGGTTGTTGAGGTTGGTTTGTTTGTATTGGAATGGTTGTGCTTTCTTCCTGTTGTTCTTGTTCTGGCTGGTTTGTAAATGACAGGTTAATTTCAGCCTCATTGTTTTCCAAAGGAAGAATTAAATTATTGTTTTTTTCAGGTTCAAGATAAATCATGGCTATTTATTTTTTTTCTTTTTTGCCTGTGCTTCTTGTATTCTTTGTAGTTTCTGTCCAAGTCTTATCAGGTCTTGGAATTGTTCCATTGTTATACCGCTCTTGCCACGTATTGTATCTGTTCTCGTCGTTGTTTGTGTAGGTTCTTGTTTAACAGCGTTTGCCTTCTGTTTATTTTCAGTTACCACCGGTTGCCGTTGTGTTATTGTACTTGTCTGACTTGATGTATTTGTCTGAGTTGGTTTACTTGTCTGAGTTGGTGTATTTGTCTGTGGCATCAAATTATTTGTATTTGTTAACGGTATATATGGTGTTTTACCAGTAATCAGGTCGTTATAAATTTGCGGATGCAATAGCCATAGTTTGTTCAATAATGATTTTCTCAGTGTTTCATTTTTAAATTGAGGGTCAATAAAGTTTTTCATTGACAGGTCATCTTCCTGTGAAAGTTTGCCTTGATATTCTCCGTTAAGGTAGGCATTTCGTATTTGGTTCCAGAGGTAGTCGAAGTCGCCTTGTGTCGGCAGGTGAAGTTTAGTACCTGTTTTTGAATCAATAAGAGTGTAGAATGGTTTTTGTTCTTTTGTGCTTGTGGTAATTTTTTTGCTATTTAATGTACGTAATTTTTGCATATCAATTTGTGCATTTCTATATTGTTGTTCTGCATCAAATTGTTTTTGCCATTTATCGTTGGCAAGTTTTTGAAGCATTATATTTGAATAGATACTATTCCACCGGTCGAGGTCATTTTTGAATTTCTGGTAATCGTTGTTATACATGTTGAGGGCATTAGGCACCACTCGATTGGGTTCTTCTCTATTTACGGTAGCGCCTCCTATGCCACCAAGTGTTTTTGTGAGCAATTGAATAGCATCGAGGAAGGCGCTTGTTTTAGCCACCTTCTCGTAATTTTTTGCAGCCTGCTGGTTATAGGTAGGCTTATTGGCAATTAAGTTGTTAATTAGTTGACCAAAAACATCATCTTCGTTGTTGTTCATTTTATATATTGTTTATGGGATGAGTTTCGGTACGTTGAGTTTCGGTGCACCTTGCAGGTATCTGTAAATAATACTACTCAAGTTATTCATATTAATGCCATTTGTTGCTCCCGTTGGCAGACCTTTAGCGCCAACCATTTGAGACATGAGTAAGGTATTAAGAACCTGATTGGCGTCGGCAGAAATGTTGTTCCATGAATTTATCTTAGCATTATATCTGCCAGCCTGCATAGTATTTAGCTGATTCAGTCGTGACATGAGCAACTGGTATGCTCTCATTTTTTGCAGGTCGGCATTGCCAGCCATTCTGCCTACGGTATTAGCTACTGTATTTTGGGCACCGCTCTGTAACGAGTTCAATGCGTCAGGTGTTCCACCGATTACCCTTGACCGGTTCGCCATCTGGCTCATATTCTTTTTGAGCATGCCAGTTAACTGGGTTATTGTGCTTTGTGCGTCGGCTCTTTGCATATATGGCTGTCTTGTTAAGGCATTATACCAGTTATAGGCATTTGATTTTTCATTGTTTATCATATTCTGATACTGCCAGTTCTGTCTGGCATTACCAGCCATTGAAACACCTTTGGACAGCAATGCAGCTATTTGAGCAATGGTTACCGGATCCATCTTTACTAATTTTTTGGTTGAACTAAAGTAAAATAAAGTATTAACTTTGAGTGATTTATAATATATCTTTTTGTATATGAAATGAACTAAAACTCAAATAAATATGGACAAAACAGAAGACAGATTGATGCGCAAATACAGCATAGCCGAGCGTATAGCTGCCCTCAAAATGCTTCAAGCAAATGGAATGAACTATTCCAAAACATCTCGTGAACTGAATATATCGGTAGGCAGCCTTTTAAAGTGGGAAAAAATGTACGGTAAAGACGTACTTGACAACTCAAAAGAAATAAAATCGGCTCTTCAGGTCGTTAATAACGAACAAAAAAAACACATAGCCACCTTCATGAAGCGTGCTTGGGACGTCAAAATGCAAGCTATTGAACGTGCCAAAAAACTCCTCATGATGGAAGAAGACCTCAACCGTGTAGTCAACCTCCTTAAATATCTCGACGAATCAATTGAAAAAACTATGGGTGTTATGGGTCGTAAAGAGGCTGAACAAACTTTCCAAAACAACAAAACCTATGTCTTCTTCGGTAATCAATTCCTCCCTCAACAGCAAAAAGAACTATCTAACGTCCAAGACGTCGAACCACTTGATGAAATAACCAATAAAGACCAAGTAATTAAAAAACTCGAAAAAGAATCTGAAAACAAAAACTTAAAACCGAATAACCATGAAAACAAATAATCAATATCGGTTTACCTTAAAAGGTATGGCTAACAATATACCGGAAAATGTCGCTCCAGACGTATATTGTGCCGAAATTATTAACCTCCGTAACCGTAACGGCTCATGGCAACCGGTCGGTAAAAAACATGATACCGGCCTCAAAGTACCTTCCGGTAATTATACCTTTTTCGCCCATAACCTGCCTAATGGCTCAACAAACCTCATCGGTTATAACTCCGATACCGGTTATGTTGACATTATCAATACTTCTACCGGCGAACCTACACCAGTCACATACATATATACCAACAAGAAAGTACGATTCCAATACGTCGGGAATATGGTCGTCATATTTAACGATACCGACAAGGATACTTCTTATATCTGGTTCGACACCGAAATAAATTCCTACCGCTTTATACCATCCCTCCCTGACCCCATCTGCCTGTATTTCACAGCTAATATGATTGACAAAGGTCAGATTTCTGTCAACGTTACCGACAAAAGCGAACACGAAGACTACATCAACGCCATCAACTCAGCCGTCTTTACCAAACTACAAGAATGGTACGAAAATGAAAACCTCGTCGAAGGTTATATCTCATATGTCATTACATACGAACTATACGACGGCACCCACGTCTCACCTTCCCCCTTACGAACTATTTACGCCGGGAACTCAAACGACGTATATCACGTCAAGGACTCTAAACTCGTCAAAGGCAAACCTCAATACTACGTTCGCATCCGTAACCTCGACCCAGCTCAACTATTCTACGTCATCCCTGCTACCTTTAATAACGAAATATCTACTCTCAAAAATAATTACAAAAACATTATCAAAAATGTCACCATCTGGGCTTCCGAACCTAAATCTAAATTCAACTCCTCCGGTAAATACCCACAAATCAATAACCAAGAAATAGAATCATATCACCAACCTTATAAATTCAAACAACTCCTCCAAGAAAATAAACTCTTTAAAATCCTTTCTATCCCTCTCGAAGAACTCTCTACTACCAACGGCAAACAAATTACCCTGCCTAAATTCAATACTTGGTCTGCCCTCGAAATGATTCAGGTTGACCCTAATTCCCTCCATAAACTACACTCCAAAACCTCTATCGTCTATAACTCCGCTATCTGGCACGGTAATATCACTGTCAAATATTATAACGGATACCCACTCACTGTATTCTCCCCATTCAACTTCTCAGGCTCTACATACCAAATATCACTCGATACATTCATCCGTACCAGCGCCGGTACTATCATCACCCGCTCCTCCTTTAGCATAAATTCAAATATCCTATACCTGCCCCTTATCATCTCTTACCCCCATGTAAACGCATACAAAATTAACGTCGTCGTTAAACCTAATAACGACCCTAACTACTATATCATTAAATCTTATACCCTGTACCAACACCCATTCCTGAATCTGGCTTACGGTATTTTAGACCATAACGAAAATGATACCGTAGATATTCCATCCCTGAATCAAAGGGATGTTTACACCCAAATAGGAACCGACCTGTCAGGATTCCCACATGCGGGGTACGCACCTGACATCACCCACCCATTGCAGAACGTCGTTGCGGTGACGAACATTGATAATCCGCTCGTTGCGCCTCCTGCTTACAGGCTGTCGTTGGCAGGCACGGTGACTGGCATAGGAATCAATACGTCACCATTGGCTACCGAACCTCACGGAACGCACCCAATTATTGTAATAACAACTAACGGGCTGGTAGCCGTGCAGTTATCTGCCGAAGGCTATCCGCAAGGAAATGTAGCTATAGGCGGTGAACCGGGCATAACCGGGCCAACTCTGTCGGGGCAGGGATACATAATATATAATAGCAACCGTGGGTTGCAGTTATGGCAGTCAGGGCGATCGGTAGCTATGCAGGAAATCATTGCCGGAATAACTAAAGGTAACAGAATAACCGGCGCAGTACACGACAAGCTGACGACTAACCTGACGGCAATAGTCGGCTATCTGAGCAATGATAACGACTATCTGTCAATGATAGATAACGGACAGCTGATAATTGACGACACGTACAATGAGCTAATCATCTGCAATCCGGATTACAACTACTCGTTGGTGTACAACGTTGAGACGAGAATGTGGTATAAGCGGACGGATACCTACCATATAATAATGTACGGCAATAAACCTCACGGAATAAATAACGGCAAAATATACGACCTGACCACAGAAGATTACGACGAGCCTACGGACTGCTACATCCTGACGTTACCTGTCAAAATATCCAGCGACGGGGTTAATAAACACCTCTCGCATATAACCGTTAACGGACTGTTAGATTCCGGCAACAACATCGTCGCAATGGCTATATACGGAAGTCTAAACGACTACACACCTTATTATCCCGTTATTGCAACAGCAACGAAAGGAGATAAACCACTTATAGCCAGTAAAAGCGGGTACAGCAATGTATATTACATCATAGAAATAGCTGGTAAATTGCTGAAAGACAGCTATATATCACACATATCAGGCGACGTAAGAATATCGCAATGCATATAGGGCTGAAATCCGCTCTGCGAGCTGGTTTGACGACTTATTAAGAATCATTCTAAATTACGTTTGTGACTTGCTGATTTACAGCGAGTTCAAACTTTTTTCAAAAAAAGTGCGCAAAAAATACGCAAAAAACTTGCAAACTGGAAAAAGTTGATGTATATTTGAATCGTAATTAAAACCAAAAAAACAAAAGCCATGAAAACAAGAGTAAAAATTGAAAATGTGGACGGAGGATATCGTCCGTATTTCGTTGTTAATGGTGGTAAGGAATACCCCTTTGAAGGGAGGGTATTCCGCAGCCGCCGGGAAGTGTCCGAGGCCCTTCAATTGGCATATGCCGGCTGGGGGTATAATCATGGTTGGATAACCCTGTAAGATATAGGGCGGCCACGGCCCATGACGATATGCCCCGACAGTGGCGGTCGGGGGATTGGAGTAATGAAGCCCAGGAGGTAAAAGATATTTAGCCTATCCTTATCCGGGCGTGCACAGCGAAGTACAGTAACTGGCACAAAGTGTTAAGGTTGCCGAAGTCGCCGCAGGGACGGAGGTGTAAAAATGCAAGGAAGCCGGAGTAACATCCGGTGAGCTGTCTGCGGGTTGCCCGCAAGGGTAGTTGTCGGACTTATAACCGACCCTTCACGATAATGGAAAAATCGTAAGACCTACGCCAGTCAGGGCTAAACCCCCTGGCTGGCATTTAAAAAAAAGCAAAGAAAAGAATGGGCAAAAAAAGATATATAATGATGGGCGCTGACCCAGAAGTTGAACTCATGAATAGTTATGGGCATGTAGTTGATGCCGATAACTATGTCAGCGACCCATATAATAATGAACCATTCGGGTTGGATGGCTGCCCGAAGGTTGCTGAGTTACGCCCATTGCCTGGGAGCTGGAACTCGGTATATTTCAGCCTGCGCAAAATAATTAAGCAGGCTGACAAGGAGGGCTTACGCCTGACTATTGCGGGCGACACTTACGCAATAGGCGGGCATATCCACTTTGCTATTCATCGCAAGGCTTATAAGATTGCCGCTGCTATGGATAGCTATGTTTACCCCCTTTTTGATAAGCTGCAGGGCAGTGCCAGAGGAGGGTACAACTATAAAAGCGCTATCGAGCCCAAAAGGTACGGATTTGAGTACCGAAGCCTGCCGGCTGGGTGGCTGGCGACCCCGTTACTGTGTAAGCTGACGCTTAAGTTGGCTTACAAGATTGCCTTAAGTGTTGTTAAATATAACCTGACGGCGACTGGCGACCCTGTTGCGCCAGAATATAACAATTATAAGCACTTCTTAAATAAGCATGATTTTGCAACCTTGCTGCAGGAAATTGACAAGGCTGCAAAAAATAAGCACCACCCCATTAATAATAACTGGGTGAGTGCCAGCGAAATCACAAACAAATACTCATTCTCATATAGAGATGATTATTATGGAGTATTTGTTGATGTACCGGACTTCAAACTGCCTGTTCCGGTAGTATTTTTCGGGCTGAAGAAGCAACGTGGTGAAAATATCTTATACTGCCCACGGCTGCCTGAATTGGCTGTCGCAGTTGGTGCAGTCAACTATATAACCGACGACCTTACGTATTATGACAAACCATTTCCGCTATACGTAGGGTTGAGTCCAGATTTGCGGAAAACGGATATAGTTATTAAATTATTAGAATATGTGCGTAATCATTATAAATAGGCGGGATACATTATCCCGCAATATACTTCGTCAGGCATCGGCCTACAACCCTGACGGAGCTGGTATGATGTGGTATTCCGACCATCTGAACATTTACAAAAATCTGAACAATGATAAGGTTATAAAGGAATATTATAACCTTAGAAAAAAATTTAACGGCACAATTGTGTTGCACTTTCGCTTTGCGACACACGGGCGTATTGATGTTGCTAATACTCAGCCTATTGCCGTTAACGAAAATACCGCTATTGTTCATAACGGCATAATAGCCGGCTATGGCAATAGGAAGTTTAGCGATACATACATGTTCGCTAAAGATATTGACGTTAACCGATTGGAAGATATGAATTATTTGCAATACCTTCAATCTATTATTAACGGAAGCCGGCTTGTGATTATGAATAAAAATAAAATTATCATACTAAACCGGCATCTGTTCTATGAATTAGGAGATAGTTTATATTCTAACTTATATTTTTTAACATGGAACAAATACTTTTAAAATTCGGATTTAATTATGTGGCTTCAAACAAATTTGTAAAAGGTGATTTTGAAGCCTTTGTGTGGCAAGGTTTTGTGAATATTACAAAATACACGCCGAACAAAATAAGAATTATATTTACTCTAAATATATCATCAAAAGATAAATTGGAAGAAACGTTAAGAATGTATTTTAACGAACCTATTATATTTCCTAAAAAAAAAGTGATATGAAACGTCTAATTGATTTGACCAAAACATCGAAAGGTATAGTGTTATACCCTGAATCTGGGATAGCAATATACCACAAATGGGATAACCTGGAAGGTATTCCAAAGTATGTAGGCAAAAAATTATTAATGACGCCAGATGATTTTACAGAAAAATCAACTGGTGTAATTATTGATTGCGAAGATTTTATTCGTACATATTCGTCCTTTCATATAAAAGTAAATTTTGATAAACTGAAAGGAAAATCTGCTATTTACTACCAGATTGTCAATAATAAAAATGAAATTATTCTCATAATTTGCCCATTTTAATATTAACCTAAAAACTATAAAGCTATGAAAACAATTAACGTTTATCCCTTTGATGAATTATCTTCAACAGCAAAATCTAACGCTATTGAAGACTACAGAAAAAAATTCAGAGATGGTGATTATTTTTACCAATCTGAATATGATAACACTGTTGAGGCTTTTTGTAATCTTTTTTGCATAAATTATAGAAATATTGACTATATAGAACCGTGGCGAAACGATTATCGTATCGAACTGGATGATAATTTTCTTTCTCTGACAGGAGAAAGATTAGCCAAGGCTATATGGAATAGATTTGGAGACAAACTCTTCGTCGGCAAATACTTTGGTCACCTGTCAATTGATGATAGACCAGTATATCATCCTTGTATAACAACCCATAAACATGCAAATGGTAAATATTCAAATAGTTACCATTCACGTATCATACTTACAAATGATACAGTTTTAACTGGAGTATGTTACGACGATGATATATTAAGCCCTATATACAAATTTTTAGAACATCCCGATTTTCGATATAACTTTTACGATTTGACAAGGCTTTGCTTTAGAGAAATAAGCAACACGTTTACCGAGGAATTTAGTTATTGGTATAGCGACGAAGGAATTATTGATGAGATTTATAATCACGATGCCTTATTTTTTGATGATGGTACAATTTATAAAATTAATTGATATATGAAAATGATATGCACTTTTGCCGTCACGTACGGCGATGAGCCTATAATAAAAAAGATAGTCGCTCAAAATGAGATTGAGGCGCAAGCTGTAATTAAAATGCTATTTCCCGGCTTGCCGACCAAACTAATCAATGTTGGATATGTTGCTGAAATTTCTTTAAATTGAAGAATTATGAACTCAATTGTAATCTTACTATTTTTTATAAGTACACTTTGGTTGGCCTATTTGACGGCTAAACGAAGCAAATACACCCCCCTTGCCGTACTTGTTATAACATTCCTTATGGGATTTATCGAAAACTTTTCATTACAAGCCTTTATTCTTATCACCACCATTTCTTTACTGGCGGGATTTTTCATTTACTTAATTATTAAACATTAAATCTTACAACTATGAAAAAGAAAATTTTTTATGCGTACCACAGAGCGGGTTACGACCTGCTGGATGCGTTAAAAAACAAACAAATCGCATCTTCGTATGAAGAAGCGTTTACAAATTTGGAATTGGATTACAGGAATATGAACCCGTCACGGGGGTATATACCGGACACGGAGATTTTTATTTATAAAATTAAGGTGGAGGGTGGTGTAGTCACTGTCAATGACGGTGACTATGAGCTGGAGACGGAGGAAAAAAATGAAATAATTAACATGATATAATATGTTTCTTATGAAAACGACGAAAGAAATTTTAAAAAACATAATAGATGAAGAGGACTATTCTAAAATAGAAGCCTCAGCAAACTCTCTGCTTAAAATGACAGTGGAGGAATTACAGGCTAATTATAACATAAAGAATGATAGCGCCTTAAAAATCTATTCGTATATAGAGTTTTATAAAGAATTTTCCAAAACACTACTTACTGAAGTTAATCAAATAAATGAACCCATTAAGTTATATAACTTAATGAAACCACACTTAATGGGTTTAGACCACGAGGAAATCTGGGTGGTTTATTTATCAAATAGTCTGGATGTTATAAAGAAAATTAAAATAAGTATGGGAGGTATTGGCAGAAGCACTTATGATGTCAGGCTTATAATAAAGCACGGAATACTGTGCAATAGTACATCTATTGCAATAATACATAACCACCCAGGTGGTAGTCTTATTGCGAGCGAAGCTGATATACAAATGACGAAAGAAGTTGCTGCTGCATGTAAATTAATGCAAATGCAACTAATTGATAGTATGATATTTACTGACACTGGTTATTCTCAAATACCTATCCCAGTATGATAAACAATAAAAATTATAACACTATGATTGCGATTTTGCTTATTTGGATGATAATGGCAATTATCATGGTAAAAAAGAATACAGTTTGGGCAATCCCTGCCCTTATCATGCTACCATGCGCCTTTTTGTTATCTATTAATATGAAAGGATATTTGGCAGTTATCCCTTCAATACTGCTATTCATACCGTTCTTATTGCCGAAGAAAAAATAAGTAAAAATACTTAAAGGAAGCCGGACACTGTTCCGGCTTTTTTTATGCTTGCTCAAAAAAACACAGGGCTGAATATCATCCCGATATTTCAGCCCTGCCAAATCAGAAATAACGAAAAGCTGTGTTGCAAATCTAATACTTTTTCTCTTATTAGGTTCAAAGGATGGAAAAATTTTTCCTTATAAGGTTCTGAGGGTGGGCGCCAAAATTGAAATTCAAAAACATAGGCTTCATTTCAAAAACTCCTTTAACGCATCGTATTTGCGCAGTTTTTTAATCGCCTTCTTGTATCTTGTCGTTACAGCAGTATTGCTTATCTTTAACTCACTGGCAATGCTTGTAATGCTTTTTTGCTCTTCACCTAAAATGCCAAACCGCTTTTTGATGATTAAGGCATCCTTCTCAGACAACATGCTGAGTGCCTTTATTATCATTTCATTGCGGTTTATTCTATGATATTCGTCATCCGGACTTGGTGAATTTTTGTTTTCGACAATGTCTATCACCTTGCTATCCGTATCATCGTGAATAGAAGCCTCTAAATTTACATAGCTTGTTTTGTGGTACATTATAAACCGGACTAAACTTTCACTTAGCCCAGTGTTTTTTGCTACATCCTCAACCGTCGGTATTTCGTTTTCCGACAACATCCTTTGAATTTCAGTTTCAACCTTCCCGGAATAACGAAGAATGTTAATGGGAATACGTATCTGCCTCTTGTGGGTATCAATAGCCATAAGAATAGACTGCCTTATCCACCATACGGCATAAGATATAAACTTAAACCCACGAGAAGGGTCAAATTTCTGGGCTGCTACCACCAACCCAACATTTCCCTCCTGTATAAGGTCGTCTAACGACAACCCCTGATTTTGATACTGCTTTGCGACAGAAACAACAAACCGAAGATTGTTGGCAATAAGGGTGTTTATCGCCTCCTTATCTCCGGCTCTCACCAATTCATAAATAGACTCCTGATTTTCAACAGGAATCCTTTCCAATTCGTTAAAGTAACGATTGATAGAATCGTTACGGGACGTGATTGTCCGAGTTATTTTCAATTGTTTCATAGCCTTATAATTTTTTTAAAACAACGCTACAAATATTAAAACACTTTTTTAAAAAAGCAAGTTTTTTGTGAAAAAAATTTGATTAAATGTTAAATAGTTCGTTCTCAGTTATTTGCGGATAATCTTTTCGGACTATCTTTAGAATAGCCTCTCTTTTCAGCTTATCCGGGATTATTTCTCCCTTCATCCACTTGTAAACTGATTGTTTAGTTACGTCACATTTTTGACATACTTCCGTAATGAACTCTTTTGCAGGACTTTTAGCCCTTAATTCACTGTAATATGCCTTCAGTGTAACTCTTCTTTTTTTCATATCTTTTGAATTTTTCATTTAAATGCCTTTTTTTTGAATTTTACCACGTGAGTAATATGTTATATTAGTTGGGGGTATTTTCTTTTAAAATACCCCCAAAAGTTTTTTATTTTAACCCCGAACTTCCATAACCGTTAGTACCCCTTTCCGAAGGCGACAATTCGTCAACCTCCTCTAATTCGACTTCCGGGATAGGCAGAATCAATATTTGCGCAATCCTTTCACCTTCCCTATATCCCTTGAGAGGGTCAACCGTATTCACATTCGTAAACACAACTGTTATTTCCCCCCTGTACCCAGAATCAATCACACCTACGGAATTTTTTAAGACAAACGGCGTGTTTACAATAGATGAGCGAGGGAAAACCAATCCTACATGCCCTTCTGGTATCTCTATTGCTATACCAGTGCCATACTTAATGTATTCCTTCGCAACATTAACGGCTACCCATGTAGCATATAAATCAAAACAAGCATCACCATTATACGCCTTTATCGGCGCAATGGCATTCTCTGATAGTTTTTTAAATCTTACTTTCATATCCAATCTCGTTATTCGGTTTATTCTGTTTTGTAATATTTATAAGCCAAATTAATAACCTCAATCGGGTCTTTTGTGCTGTTTACTGAAAAGATAGTGAAACTATTCCCATACTCATGGCTATCATCAACAAAGTAAACACTGAAATAATGACTGGTGTTTAACATTGCATAGAATGTTACACCTCCTCTAACCCTGCTGGCAACATAACCGTAATCCTTCAGGATAAACCCGAGTAAGTCCCACGCTGTTACCCCTTCGACTTTTGATTTTAATGTCTTTATTTCCAAGTAACAGTTCATTGTTTCCCTATCAAAAGCCAGATAAAAGTTGGCTGTAAGATTGTCATACTCCTTACTCGCTATGGTAAGCAAGTATGTTTCGTACCAATACTCCTCCTTAACAACAATTCCCTGCTCGTTGAACTCATTCATTACAACATCCTTACGCATATTCACGTAAGTATCAACCAGTTGCGCATTAGCCTGTGAAACAAGAATCAGACTAAATAAGCCAATGAAATACATAAACTTTCTCATAACTTAAAAATTTTAAAAGTTAAACATAATTGGAAATCATATAATTAACACTTTTTTCTGATAGATTTTTTCCTTCCTCAAATTTAAAAAAATTTATCAAATATTCCCAAAGTATCAATCATTTTTCTTCGTAAAGCAAATGTTTTAGGTTGTATGTTTCAATATCTGATTTTTTCACCCATACTGGCTTACTTTGTCCCTGTAACCTGACTTTTTGATACATCTCCCACACCCCACTCCCATACTTATCAACCATATCGCACATATCGGCATAAGAATGAAACTGTACCCTCTTGTCATATTTCAGTACCGAAGCAACAGTCGGATGCTGATACTCGTAAGTCTTTATCAAGTGGTCAATAGCATCATGTAACCTCTGCTCAGTAAACCGCTCCCGGATAACCATTTCGGCTAATATATCAACGAAATCATTCGTTATTGCCGGAAACGCTTTCTTTAACCTTAACAGTTCCATAATCAGCACTTGCTTTGTAACAACATTCCCGCCATAAACCGACAAAGAATTGTCATGTATTTGCTTCAAAGGCTCTATTGACTGCTGCAACAATTTCGGGTGTAGTTGCTCCTTTCCCTGATTTTCCATACTTTACTAATTTTTTGATTTCGTTATACTTACTCACTATGATGTTAGGACTCATATTGGTTCTTAACCATGAATCCTGAACATTTACTACAATCTGGAAAAAATCACGCATAGCTGTCAGACAATGCTCTCTTGTTCCTTCCGGGTGTTTTTTCTTGTACATAGCTATCAATTTGCCAATAGCCGAACGTTCTTTGCCTCTATTGATAATCTCATACTCTTCACCATAACTTTCCAAGTACACACTGCGAAATATATCCAGAATTTCATCCACAAAATCTTTGTCGCTGGCTGCAATTTTTTTATTAACCTCTTCCGCTGGCACAATTTCGGGTGTAATTACTTCATTATCAGAATAATTGATATTTTTTTCGGGTTCAGCGGCCGGCGGAATGCTGCTTCCTGTATTTGTATTTTGTTGATTATCAGAAATTTCATTGTCATTTTCTTTTTGGCAGCAATCATCGTCAGATGATTGCAAAAAATTTTTGCGGGTTCCAGAGACGTTAGTATAAGTACTTAAGTTAGTATTTAGATTACATACGTTAGTATTATCTATTTCTTTATTTTCTTTTATTTCTTTATATATATGTGTGCCCAAGTGTGTGCCCTTTTGTGTGCCCTTTTGTGTGCCCTTTAAGGTACTTTTTTGTGTGCCCTTTTGTGTGCCCTTTTGTGTGCCCTTTTTTTCTCCCTCACCTTCTGAAACCATTGATATTAAATTATTTCCGACGATTTTTTGTGTGCCCTTTTGTGTGCCCTTTTGTGTGCCCTTTAAGGTACTTTTTTGTGTGCCCTTTTGTGTGCCCTTTTGTGTGCCCTTTTGTGTGCCCTTACTGTGCCCTTTTTTCACTACTGGCTCTTGTAACATATATGATTCTGAATCAGTTACAGCGTTTTTTTGTGTGCCCTTACCGTTTTGTGCGTATTGGTAAGTGTCATATTTACAGATAGTTACAAAACTGAATTTGTTCGTTTTTTCGACTAAAATTTCATTAGTTGATTGCAGTTTGTTTAAACTCGTTCTGATAGCCTTTTTAGACATTTTTAATTCAGATGCTAATTGATTAAGACTCACAATCAATTGCCCTTTTTTTATCGTCTTATTCCCCCATTTTACATCTTCATAACTGGCATTTAACAGTAAATGAATAAACACCTTAAATGTGTTTATATCATTATACCATTGCCAGTTTACTATCTTCCGGTGCAATTTTATATATCCTGATTCCATATCATTGCATTTTAAGATACTTTTCGATAATGTCAATGGTTTCCTCTATTCCCTCAGAAAAAGTTACAAAATACCCCTTCTCTCTCAATTTTTCATGCATCTGATTTTGCTCCTGCAAATGCGGGTCACTTTTTAAACTCCCATCCTTCTTAAACGCTCCCTTCCCTTCAGCCTTTAATTCTATCATCAAACCATGATACTTGCTTCTTGGCTCAAATATCATTAAATCTGGCCATCCGGAACCAGAACGCAATTGCTTCATCATTTTGCGAACTCCAATTGAGCTAACGTATAGTCCGCTCAAATCGCTATAATAAAGCACCTTCGGATGATACTGGCGCAAATAGCGACATATAACCTTTTGCATGTTAACTTCAGCCTTTCTCATATCATTGAAATTTTAAAAATTCTTCCTGCATAAACTTGTTCAAAACCCCATCCATAATGCTGGTCTCAACTTCTTCCCTGCTTCCCATTATTGTGTTTGCCATATCTCTCTTCGATTCAATCAAATCATATATCCACTCATCAATAGTATTATTACCCAAAAAGTAAATACACTGTACACTGTCCTTTTGCCCAATCCTGTGACACCTATCCTCGCATTGTTCCATGTCTGCCGGATGCCATGCTAATTCAACAAATGCCACCCTGCTACTTGCCGTCAAAGTTATACCAACTCCCCCAGCTTTAATTGATGCAACTATAAGTTTTACATCAGGGTTTGTTTGAAATTGGTCTATGTTCCTCTGTCTCGTTTCCAAACTGTCATCTCCGAGTATGGTAACACAACTCGGAAATTTTTCCTTCAATTTAGCTGCAATTTCTCTAAGATGAACAAATACCACTAACTTTTCTCCACTTTCAAGTATTGATTCAATATATTCGTACACATCATTCAATTTCCCTCTTGCTGATATATCTTTCAAAATTCCAATACGAACCATTATCTCACCCCTCAGTGATTTTTCAACCTTTTCTTCGGTGGCATTCTTATATTTCCTCAAATACTCACCTAAATCATAAAGCGCTGCCCTGTATTCATTTGCGGTTGTTATATCGCATTTGATTATCTGCCTTTGTTTGGGCGGAAGCTCAGTTAAAACCTCCGATTTTTCCCTACGGTAATAACAGTAACTGTTTAGCAAATAATTCAACTTTTTTAGAGTGTTTTTATTCGGTTCATTACAATATGTCTTTACAAAGTTACTATAACCACCAAAATATTTCAGGTATCCTAAAGTCATTAATGGCGTTATAAGGTCATTCGGTTTATTTACTACCGGCGTTCCGGTGAGCAATATTATGTATTCTTTATCTTTGGCAATTCCATAAACAAATTTAGCCTGTTGCGTTTTATAGTCTTTTATTTTGTGTGCCTCATCAACAATAACACTCTTAAAATAATCAGCATTATTATTGAATTTTATATGGTTTAACCTCAATTTCTTTTTCTCTTGTTTTTCTATTTCATTTACGAAATACTTTTTAAGACTCTCATAGTTTACAATAAAGACATCAACCATTCCACTTTCATAGAAATATCTCCATGTTTTTTTAATCGAATCAGAAAAAACTATTGCCTTATGATTTGTCCACATTGCCCATTCTCTTACCCAGTTTTCTTTCAAACTATTAGGGCATATTACAAGACATGGGAAAGCATTCATTGCAGTTACCATCGCAATTGCCTGAGCCGTTTTCCCCAATCCCGGTGCATCGGCTATCAATACTTTCTTTTTCATTAAACCATACGCAACCCCTTTCTTTTGGTATTCGTATAGTTCTTTCTTCAATGGTATAAATGTTTTTAATTCCGGTAACGGCTTTATTTCTGGGATAACTTCCTGAACTGTTTCCTCATCAATAATTTTGAAATTATGCTTTTTGGCATATTCCATCAGCTCTTTTTCGGATGCTACAGGAACAGTCCAATATTTTTTATCTGGGTGCCATCTTTTACCGGGTATTTTCTTTATCCCTTCGACTAAATAAGGTCTATATGAAAATTGTACATAAAACAGATTATCTTTCTTCTGAATAATCATAAAACGATATTTTGTAAAACATAATTACCCCATTGACTTGCCATAGCTTCCGCAATACCGGAATACGTTTTTGAGCGAATTTTTGCTCTATCCCTGCTTGGTGCAAGGTAATGTAACCTTTGAATCTGTTTTTTTGTGTATTTTTTCATTTTTTCGCTAACATCATTTGTTGGCTGTAATGGTGGCAAATTTTTTAGCCATAGGCAGGTTGCCTTTTTTTCGGGGTGTCCAAATTGAAAAGGCTGAATAATCTGGTCATATTTCCTGCCGATTATTTCAATAGCATATCTCAAAGGTATGGGATTTTCGATAGCAATATAGGGTATATCGGCTTCCAAAAGTTTTTTAAAAAATTCAGCTCCCTTTTTTAATTTTTCCCATCTTTCCTGATTTTTTTCTCCATTGTTCTTATATAACCAACCGGCACCACTATTAGCCAGATATGTGCACGGCGGATGAGCAATCATAAGGTGCCATCCATCATTGATTACATTTAACACATCATCCATGATATGCCATTCCGGATGCCCTCCGCTGCTCCACTGAAGGTCGCAACTGTATGCGTTAAAACCCAATTTACGAAATGCTTTGGTGACAATTTGGCTTTCCTCGCATGCCACCAAAATACGTATCTTTTCCAATTTGTCCATTTTTGTAATAAATTAACCGAACAAATATATTTCTCTGTTTTTGAGTTTCCATTCTTCAATTAGTCTTTTAGCATCCGAATAACAAATTCTTTCATTCTTCCACGCTAAATGTACATATCTCATAGCCGTGTTAAGCTGTTCAATGTTCTGACAGCTTACTATTACTTTTCTGGCTTTGAAATATACCTTCCTCTCTTCTTTACTTTTTATTCTCATGGCTTTTAGATTTAATTGTTTCTTTATATAATTTCTTTAGTTCCGGTTGGTAAGCAGTAAGATAATTCCAGTCTAAGTTTCTTATCATTTTTTTGCTACAATACCGGATAAATTTAGGACGAAACCTTAGTAATCTTTCCCAATTTAATTTATTTAACTTACTCCATTTACAATATTTTGCAAATTTGGGATGAACTTCCAGCAATGAAACCCAATCATATCCATTAAGTCTCTGCCAATAACAATGCTTACTAAACTTGGGCTGATGTATTAATAAATAACACCAGTTATTCCCTTTTAATTTTTTCCAGTTGCAGTGATTTTCATATTGAGGCTGAATAGCTAATAAAGCTGCCCAATTATCACCATCAAACTCATTCCAATTACAATGTTCTGCAAACTGAACATATCCCTGTAACAGATAAAAATATCTTGGTTGTTTTGGGCATTTTTCAACAAGTTCTTGTATTGTTTTAAACTTCCTTACGAAATTCTTTTCTTCACGGTCTCCATATCGTCTTTCCAATTCTGAAATAAATTCCTTGATTGTGTTGAATGTTTTCATATTAATTAAGTTTGTTATTATTCATGTTTAATTGGCTTATTACATACTGAACATAAAAAGTGACTATTAATCATATACACTTGACGTGGCATATTAGAACATTCACAATATAAGGATGAATTTCTTTTCTGTAACATGCTTTCTAAGACAGCATATCCCATCTTTTTGAGTTTATGCACAATGAGACTATATTCATCGTATGTTACTGCTCTATTGATAGTTTTTTTAAACTCATGAGCAATTTGTTCAGCTAATTTGTCCACTTCTTCTGGTGTCATAATTTTAAATATTATTTTTAAGCCAATTAAACGCCCATTTAATCCCATCTTTTAAGCCATTATAATAATCCTCACTTCCATAGCCATGAGGTATGAGCTCATTTATTTGAGCTTCTACTTCAGCATCAGTTGGCAATTCTTTAATAATGTTTTCTATCACTTCATCACTCATAGCAATTAAGGCATTAACGACGTCTTTCCTATCAAAATCAACACCAAAGGTTGCTGTTGTATCTTTATCAGTCACGAACTCAGAGCATATTTGCTCTGAAAGTTGTTCGATTTTTTCCTGTGTCATAATTTAATTTTTTATGTATCATGGAATTTTACTATACGCATTTATTTGGGTGTCATTCACTTTTTTGGTAATTCTTCGGAATAGATATTACCAATCTTAAGATGTTTTCCTTCATAAAACAACAGAGTATATACATCCTCAATATCCAAATCAGGCGAAATACTCAAACTTCCACCTCCGACAAAGTGAATAGTAGTATCTCCATTATTAAACTGGTTCAGAAAGGCAATCAATGCCGTATTAATTATCATGGTTTCCTTTCCAAGATTCGTTTCAACAACAATTTTTTTCATGACTGAACTGTTTTAGGTTATACATTAAATATGATAGATGTCTTCATAACCAGCTTTGTTTAGTATGTCTTTTACTATTTTATTAGCATGATCCTTTTTTAATTGTTTTAAAATCTCACTTCCAATTAAAGAATCTGAAGAAAGCGTATTCTTAAGCGAAAAATCAAATTCTTGGCCATCTAAATTTTTACCTTTAATACGTATATCCCATAAATTGAAAGGAAGTATTTTTAAAAATTTGTCTTTTAACTCATAAAGGTCTTTTTCGGCTTGGTAGGTAGCAAGCGCATTAATAGCTTCGTTTAATCTGTTGGTTTCCATGTTTATAGTTTTTAAAAGGTTAATAAATAATATTATTAATGTAATATGAAGTTATTGCATTTATATAGCTTTCTTTTGTCTTTATCCCATTCCACAACATACAAGCCTTTTTAATATCCAATTCCGGATTGTGTGCCATCATTTTAATAACAAAGATTTTGTATGAACGTTCAATATTCCAACGGTCACGCAGCTCAAACCTTATTGAATCTTGCAATCGGTTTACCTCATTAATCATTACCGGACGGATTTGCAGTATTCCGCCGGCATTCTCCCTTTCATTGTATGCAAGCCAATTTCCGGAACTTTCCACGTTACAAAATGCCCGGAAGAGCCGACGCAATTGTATTTGCCGGCTTTCATTAATTGTATGGCGGTATCTATCCGCCCAATTGCTACCGGATTCCGGGCAATATGCTGTAAAGGGGATAAAGCAAAATATTATCAAAATCAAAGTTTTCATGATTCATTCTTAATTGGTTTGTATATTCTTAATTTGGGGTAACGTTGTAAAAGATATTCCCAATTAAGTTTTTCCGCCATTTTTTCATTACAATATTTTATGAGTTCGGGATGATGACTCAGCAGCATATCCCAGTCATAATTATCCAATTTGTTCCAATCACAATACTTTGCGTATTGTGGCTTTTCAATAAGTAATCTCATCCACTGTGCTCCGGTTAATTTATCCCATGGGCAATGTTCTGCAAATTGTGCATATCCATGCCTAACTCTCCATAACCTAAAATTCAATGGACACTTCTCAAAAACCTCCTGCAATGTTTTGCAGGAATGATTAAATTCTTCACCTTCCCTACATGCTCCATTAACTTCCCATTCAGCGTGAAGCTCTTCTAATGTATCAAATGTTTTCATAGTATTACTTATTATAATTCCCAAATTCAATACAATCAGACCATGGTTCAGGAATTTCCATTATTTCATTGTTCGTAACAAAAAAATTTTTGCTTGTATAATCATTTTCACAAGTAATGAAAACTCCGTTTTCTTTTGAGCTTTTCAATCTTGC